>ERZ773194.52-NODE-52-length-144810-cov-7.939677_pt1 | contig 144810 bp, 151 predicted proteins | sample MGYA00511240_ERZ773194 | MGnify/ENA primary metagenome ERZ773194 (study PRJEB29015, sample SAMEA2737774) | human gut metagenome | biome: human gut; feature: human-associated habitat; material: faeces | place: China | collected 2012 ... | reverse complement strand
TTCTTGAAAAGTATATCCCCGATGTTGCCGCCATGGAAACGCAGATGAAGAAATATGAGAAGTTCTTCAAGACGGCGGACGGCAAACAGAAAGCGTTGGAAAAGAAAAATGCCGAACTGACGGAAGCTCTGGAAGAAAGCGAGAAAGAAAGTACCGTCAAGAAGCTGCAGGAAATGCGTCTGCACAGTGATTATGAGCGTATCAAGGGCATTCTTGACCGCATCCCGCCGGATGTTATCAGACAGTACACCAACCGCAGCACACAGAAACACGATGTTCACCGATAAGAAAGGATTTTGCCTATGAAGAAGAAAAACAAGACCTATACCGTAACCCAGCTTAACAGAATGATGATGCGCGATGACCTCTCCCTGTGGGAGATCATTGAAGCCTGTGCCTTTATCGACATCTGTAGTTGTTATGAGCCGGTGTTCTATCCTCCCAAGGAGCAGGAGGACGAATGGCGCAGGATGCGTGGAGAATACGAGCCGGAGCCTACCCTTGAAAATACTTCGTTCTATGTCACCGAGTCTGAGGGAACGAAGTATTTTTATTGCGGAAATACCCGTACCAAGGTAACGGAGTTCTTCTCGCCCAACGGACAGACCTTGGATAAGGTAATTGAAAATCTCGTCCGTTTCGCCGCAGGAAATACCGTGTCCGCAAATATTTCGATGAATTGTTAACAGAATCGCATTGAATCACAGCCCACGCTTATGGTATAATGTATTATAGGAAAGTATTGTAAGCGTGGGTTGTTTCACGAACAGGAGGATTTTTAATGAAACAACCGTACAATACAGCACTATATATGAGACTGAGCCGTGATGACGAGAATTATGGCGACAGCGTTTCCATCGAGACCCAGCGCACCATTTTACAGCAGTACGCAAAGGACAACGAGCTTCATGTGGTTGGCGAGTACATCGACGACGGATGGAGTGGCACTACCTTTGAAAGACCGAATTTCAAGCGAATGATGGCAGATGTGGATGCAGGACGAGTAAACTGCATCGTGACCAAAGACCTCAGCCGCTTCGGACGTGACCACATCATGGTCGGCTACTATCTGGAATACGAGTTCCCGGAGAAACAGGTGCGATATATCGCCGTATCCGAGAACGAGGATACCAAGAAAGGCTTGTCCGATTTCGTTCCTTTCAAGAATCTGTTCAATGAATGGTTTGCCAAGGACACAAGCCGCAAGGTCAAGACTGCACTTCATGCCAAGTTTGCCGCAGGAGAACGTACCTTTGCTTATGCGCCTCTTGGGTATATCCGACATCCCGAAGTCAAAAACGCCATTGTGATTGATGTAGGGACACGCTGGATTATCGAGAAAATCTTTGACCTTGCCTATCATGGGGCGGGTGCTGCCAAGATCGCAAGAATATTGGTGGAAGAACACGTTCCTACTGCCGGATGGCTGAACTATCAGCGATATGGGACATTCGCTCATATCTACGAGGGACAGCCGGAGGAAAAGTCCTACGCATGGACGCTGGCACAGGTCAAGAGCATCTTAAAAGACGAAACCTATATCGGCAACAGCGTACACAACAAGCAGAGCAACATTTCTTACAAGAACAAGAAAAAGATACGCAAGCCGCAGGAGGAATGGTTCAGAGTGGAGAATACCCACGAAGCAATCATTTCCAAGGAAGTCTTTGAACGGGTGCAGGAACAGATCGCCAGCCGCCGCAGACAGCAAAAGGACGCTACCACGCAGATCTTCTCCGGTCTGGTGAAGTGTGCGGACTGCGGATGGTCGATGCGCTTCGGTACGAACAGCCAAAACAAGAAGCCGTACAGCCATTACACTTGCAGCCAATACGGTCAAGGCTTGAAGCAATGCTCCGCACATTATATCCGCTATGACTATCTCTACACCTACGTTCTTTCCAGAATACAGGGTTTGTCGAGACAGGCGCAGTTGGATGAAAAGGAGCTTCTGCATCGGCTGCTGAAAGCCAGTGATCAAGAGCTTGCCGCCAATGCCAAAAGACAGAGCGCAGAGCTTACACGAGCCGAGAAGCGCAGAACAGAGGTTGACCGCAAGTTTGCGAAGCTGTATGAGGACTGGTCGGATGGTCGTATCACGGAGTACAACTTCAACATGATGTCTCAGAAATATCAGACAGAGCAGCAGGAGCTTACCGAGAATATTGAGAGGCTGTCTGACGAGCTTGAATCTGAAAAGCAAACAACTGTCGATGCGGAGACGTGGATTTCTCTTATCAAGCAGTACGCCAACCCCACCGAACTGACAGCGGAGCTTCTGAATACGCTGATTGAAAAGATCGTCATTCACGAAGCTACCACCTTGGACGGTTTGCGTGAGCAGAATATTGACATCTACTACCGCTTAATCGGCAAAATTGAGTAAAAACAATGATATGAGTGCCTATGCAAGTAGGCGTAGGCACTCATACATAACCAATATCTTTAAGTGCGGGAAACAGGCGAAACCGTGCCCAATACGGAAACGCTGAAGCTGCTTTCGCGGTTTTTTGACGTGTCCATAAACACGCTGCTCGGCTCCCCGCAGAAGCTTGTTTGCCAATGCTGCGGCATGCCGCTTGAGGATTCGCTCATGAGCCGCGAGGTTGACGGGGACATAAACGAAAAATACTGCAAATGGTGCTATAATGACGGCAAGTTCAAATATCTTGACATGAACACGCTCATAGATTTCTGCGTGAACCACATGGCAAGCGAAGAATGGCCCGAGGAGCGCGTGCGCCAATACATGGGCGAAATGCTGCCCAAGCTTGAATACTGGAAGGAAAAAGCGGAATAAAAAACAAGTCTCCGGACGGATAGCCGAACGGAGACTTTTGCTTTACATAGGAATAAATTATTTATCCAACTCACTGGTGCAATGCGGGCAGCGGGTGGCGTCGATGGCTATCTCGCTTTTGCAGAAGGGGCAAACCTTGGTCGTGGGCGCGGCCGGGGGTTCCGCAACGGGCTTTTTGCCGATGCCCTTGAGCATATTCATGGCCTTGACCACGAAGAAAAGCACAAGCGCAACAATGAGGAAATTGATTATAGCCATTATGAACGCGCCGTACTGAACGTCCACCTCGCCTATTTTCAGCACAAGGTCGGAAAAGTCCACCTTAACAAGCAGGCCAATCAGCGGGGAGATGATGTTGTTCACAAGGGAATTTACAATGCTTGTGAACGCCGCGCCGACCATCATGCCGACTGCTAAGTCCATCGCGTTGCCCTTTATGGCAAACGCCTTGAATTCTTCAAAAAACTTCTTCATGCTTTGATACCGTTCCTTTTATAAAAATAATTATTAAAATACCCTTTTGCCGTAAAGGAAGTTACGGTCGCTCCAGCCGCCCCAGCTTGTTATGCATACGCAGCCTTCGCTTGCGGATGCGTGTATAAGCTTGCCGCCGCCAAGCCATATGGCAACGTGGGTTATGCGCGTATCCGAGCCTTCGGATTTATAGAATATCAAATCGCCCGGCTGCAAATTCTCCTTGCCGTAAACCGTGGGCCAGGAATCAATCTGCCCCATGCCGGCGGAGTTATAATAGCGCGTCATCTTGCCAAGGGGCTTTAAGCAGTAATACACAAAGCCGGAGCAATCGAACTTATCCGGCCCTTTGCCGCCGAGTACGTAGCGCACGCCTATCTGCTGCTTTGCAAGGGCTATGAAGTCCGATACTCCGCCGCCGTAATTTGGCGCGGGTGTGGAGGGCGCGGACGTGGGCGCGGAAGTTGGGGCGCTGCTTTCCAGTACGGTGGCGCTGCTTACCGCGTCCGGCGCGGTAGTCTTGCCGGGCTTTGGCGTTTTTGTCGGCTTAGGCGTTTTGGTGGGCTTAGGCGTTGGTGTAGGCGTAGGCGTGGGCGTTGGGTCAATGAGCGGCTTAGCCTTGGGGGAATACAGCAGCTCCAGCGTAAAATAATCCGCCTCGCCGGTTATTTCAAGCTTGTTCTTTTTCTGGAATGCGGCTGTTGCACGGCCGGTAGCCGTGCCGAAATAGCCGTTCAGCTTGTCCCCGTAATAGCCAAGCTCCTTCAGCTCATGCTGGAGGGTAAGCACATCCTCTCCCGAGCAGCCCTGATTGATTATGTAGCTTTGCGCGGCGGAGCTGAAAAGTATCTGCTGCGTCTGCTCGTCCGCGTCGCCCGTTTCCTTCAAATGGTGCGCCCGCTGGAAGCTCATGACCGCATCCCGCGTGACGGGGCCGTAGTAATCCGTTGTTTCATCGCTGCCCATGTAATATAGATCCATAAGCCGCTGCTGCAATGCGCGCACGGCTTCGTCCCGCTGTTCAAACACAAGCGGGGCATACTGCTGCATATCATCGGGCGCGTCGGTAGGGGCCGTAAAGTCCTCCGTACTTTCGGTCGGGAGCGGCTCCGCCGTCATCACCGGCTCGGGCGTAGCTATCTGAATATCGCCCACCTGCGCGGAGGGCTGCGCCTGCTTACTCGACGCCGTGACCTCTATGCTTTCCGCCCGTGCTTCGTATGCGCCGAGGGCAAGAGGGATGATTATGAACGCTGTCAGGAACGTGCCGCCCACCGTTAACAGGGGCAGCCTGACCCGCTTGAAGAACAATTTTATGCGCGCGCTTCTTTCGCGCCGCTTTTGCCATTTCTTTTCCATAGCTAAATTATAGCCTTTATGGCACTATTTGTCGAGAAGGACATGGTTTGTTAACAAATTCCGTGCATAAAAAAGCCTTGAAGCAGAATCTTCCGCCCCAAGGCCCGCAATATTGCTTTTATTCAACGCTAAACTCCACTCCTACTTCCAAATCTTTGTACCATAAACGGTTTTCCTAATTCCATTCGTCACCCGTAATATATTTAACTATTTTGTACTTTCCGCTGCTTAGCTCATAGTAAGCCAGTTCGCATGGGAAATCGCGCGTTTCACCGTTAGCGACAATCTCGCCTACATCGGGAAAAGAGCGGATAAAGCATTCTTTTTCCATGCACATAGACCATTCACCGTTTTCGAACCGATAAAGCTGATACCATTCGCTCGTTGTTACCTCAACCGGATAATTATAATCTTTATTCGATATCAAAGCCGTTATTGTTTCCGCATCGCTGCTCACGGTTTTATAATCAAGTGTCATATACGCTCCGGGCGCATCGCCGTCCCATGTTTCGCCGTTGTCATAGGACGTAACGGTTTCGCCCGTTTCGCTGTTGGTAACATAGATGCACAGCGCATCATTCTGCCCGGCGCACCCAAACGCAAGCATAAGCGCGGATAGCGTTAACGAAAGTAAGATAAGTATTTTTCTCATAACCCCTTCTCCTTAATTATTTTGCTCACACCAAAGCCCGTATCCTGCTTTTTTGCCCGATATTGCCGTTTTTTCTGATTTATAACTTATGGTTTTACTATACGGGCAAACCCGCGCCCTGTCAACCGATTCGGCGCAAAGTATTTAATTTGTTAACAAATTCCCCTCTCCCGTTGCTATGGCGGGGAAAAACGCTTATACTTATACTACATGTAATACATGCATTTACGGAGGTATTGCCCATGCAGCACGAGATAGTAAAAAGCGCAGCGTTGCTGGATAAGAACGGAAACATTGCAGAGCCTGGCTGGGCGCGCTCGCTCATAAGCCGGTATTCCCGCGCGGATATAAAGGCGCATCCCATCCGCATAAAGGAATGGGACTACTATCTTATTTCAAACGACCGCTTCGCGCTGGCGCTGACCATTGCGGACAACGGCTACATGGGGCTGATATCCGCAAGCGTGCTGGATTTTGAAAAGCCGTGGGAGCAGACCACGTCCGTAATGACGGCGTTCCCCATGGGCAAATACAAGCTGCCCGAAACCTCTGCCGCGGGCGTTACAAGCTATACCGACAGCCGCGTTAATATGCGCTTCGGCACGGCGAACGGCGTGCGGCACATAAGCTGCGTATTCCATAAATTCTTGCGGGATGAAACGCTTGAAGCTGATCTGACGCTGACCGATGAGCCGCAGCACAGCATGGTGATAGCCACCCCGTTTGAAAAGCCGAAGGCGTTTTATTATAACCAGAAAATAAACTGCATGCGGGTAAACGGCTTCATGCGCCTTGGCGGGAAAACATATGATTTCAGCGAAGAGGACAGCTTTGCAACGCTGGACTGGGGCCGCGGCGTTTGGACATACGACAACACATGGTACTGGGGCAACGGCAACGGAACGGTGAACGGGCACCGCGTTGGGTTCAACATAGGCTATGGCTTCGGCGACACTTCCGCCGCAAGCGAAAACATGATAATATACGACGGCACAGCGCACAAGCTTTCCAAGGTCAGCTTCAATATACCTGCGGATAGCTACACCAAGCCCTGGACATTCACAAGCGACGACGGGCGCTTTGAAATGGACTTCGTGCCCGTTATAGACCGCGCGGCGCGCACCAGCGCGCTTATAATCGAAAGCGATCAGCATCAGGTATTCGGCCGCTTCACGGGCAAAATGGTGCTGGACGGCGGGGAGATAATAGAACTTAAGGACTTTATGGGCTTTGCGGAAAAGGTCCATAACCGCTATTGATATGCCGCGGGAAAGCACGGCCTGCTTCACGGGACACAGGCCGGAAAAGCTGCCGTGGGGATATAACGAAGCAGACATGCGTTGTTTCGTGCTGAAGGCGGAGCTTAGCAAAATGATACTTCAGGCATACGGCTGCGGATACACGCACTTTATCGCCGGCGGGGCGCTGGGCGCGGATATGTACGCAGCGGAGGCGGTGCTGGAATTAAAGCGAACTCATACGGACATAACGCTTGAGCTTGCGCTGCCATTCCCAACGTTCAACATGAACCTTAGGGGAGAGCTTAGGGAGCGGTTCGATACGATAGTGCTGCGCGCGGACAAGGCAACCGTGTGCGCGGAAAGCTACACGCCGTATTCATACATGCGCCGCAACGCATACATGGTTGATTCAAGCGGGCTTTTGATAGCCATATACGACCACAGGCCGGGCGGAACGAAGAACACCGTTGAATACGCCCGCAAAAAAGGGCGCGGCATTTGGCTGCTGCACCCATAACATTAAAGCACAGGAGAAGAAAAGGCACTATGCCAATAATATCGGCACACGACTTAAAAAAGGAATTTGTGGAAAGGCTGCTTTTTGACGGCGTTTCCTTTGAAATAGGCGAAAAGGACAGGGTTGGCTTAGTCGGCGTGAACGGCTGCGGCAAAACCACGCTGTTCCGTATACTGCTCGGGGAGGAAGGTTACGACGCGGGCGAGCTTTTCCGCGCGAAAAACGCCCGCATTATGAGCATGACCCAGACCATTGCGGACACCAACCAAACCGTATACGACGCAACACTTGAAGCCTTCCGGCCGCTTATGGACGCGGAGGAGGAGCTGAAGCGGGTTGATGCGGAACTTGCCAGTGCCGAAGGAGAGCGGCTGAATACGCTTATAAAGCGCCAGCATGCGCTGAGGGAAGAATATGAGTTCAACGGCGGCATGACATACAGAAGCCGCACCCGCTCCGCGCTAATGGGCCTTGGGTTCACCGAAGAGGAGCTGACAAAGCGCCTTGGGAACATGAGCGGCGGGCAGCGCAACAAGGCGCAGCTTGCAAAGGTGCTTTTAAGCGGGGCGCAATTATTGCTGCTGGACGAACCCACAAACCATCTTGACATGGACTCGATAGCGTGGCTTGAGGACTTTCTCAAGGCATATCAGGGCGCGTTTATAGTAATATCGCACGACAGATATTTTCTGGACGCGGTAACGCGCCGCACAATGGAAATAAAGAACACCCGCTTTTTTATAAGCGAGGGCAACTACACCCGCCACCGCGAGCTGATGGCGGACGAGCAGGAGATGCTGCGCCGCCGCTACGTAAATACGCAGAAGGAGATACGCCGCATAGAGGGCATAGTGGAGCAGCAGCGCCGCTGGGGGCAGGAGCACAATTTTATAACCGCCGCCAGCAAGCAGAAGCAGGCCGATAAGCTGCGCGCAACGCTTGTTGCGCCGGAACGGAATACGGACAGCATACATTTCCGCTTCCATGCCGATGCGGTAAGCGGCAACGACGTGGTTGTTGCAAAGGGCTTAGCGAAGCGGTTTGACAAAAGCGTTTTTTGCAATGCGGATTTGCTTATCAAAAAGGGCGAACGTGTATTCCTGCTTGGGCCGAACGGCTGCGGCAAAACAACGCTGCTTAAAATACTTATGGGCAAGCTTAAGCCGGATGCGGGCTCATATTACCTTGGCGCGAATGTACACCCCGGATACTATGAGCAGAACGCCGCGGGGCTTAGCGGAGAGGTTACGGCGATAGAGGAAATACGCAACAGCTATCCGCGCATGAGCGATACGGAGATACGCTGCGCGCTGGCGGCGTTCCTTTTCCGCGGGGACGATGTGTTCAAGCCGCTTGAAAAGCTTTCCGGCGGCGAGGTGGCGCGGGTGAAGCTGTTAAAACTGATGCTGAGCGGATCCAACCTTTTGCTGCTGGACGAACCAACGAACCATCTGGACATAGATTCGCGGGAGGCGCTTGAAGGCGCGCTTGAAGAATACGAAGGCACTATGCTCATCGTTACGCATGACCGTTATCTTGTTGAGCGGCTTGCGGACAGGGTGCTGAGCATGACGGAAAGCGGCATAGAAAGCTACATTGGCGGCTACGCGGACTACATTGCCGCCAAGCAGGAGCGCGAAGCGAAGGCGGCCGCCGAAAAGCCCGCGCAGCGTTCACAGGCGGGCGAGGATTACCGCGCCAAGCGCGAACGCCAAAGCGCCATAAACCGCGCAAGCGGGGAATTAAGGCGCGCGGAGGACAGGGTGAACGCGGCGGAAGAGGAACTGAGCAGGCTTGAAGAAAAGCTGGCAAGCCCCGAAGTTGCCACCAATTACGTTAAGGCGGCGGAACTCAGCCGCACCATAGACGAAAAGAAGGCGCAGCTCGACAAGCTTTATTCCCAATGGGAACAGGCGCAGGAGGCGCTGGATGGGCTGGAAAACGGGTAATCAGCTTATGAAAGCGTACACTTTCTCCATCTGCGGATTGTCCGCGGGAGAATAGCCGCGGCGCTTGGCGGCTTTTAGCTTCACCCCTTTCGGCACTCCGTACCACTTGCCCCGCTTGCGGGGACAGCTTTTGGAGCGGAGTTCTGCAACGCCAAAAGGCTCCCCGGACGGGGAGCTGTCAGCGAAGCTGACTGAGGGGTTGACGTAAATAAGTGCAATTCCGTTACAACCCCTCCGGCTTTTGCTTCGCAAAACCCACCTCCCCTTTCAGGGCAGGCTCAATATGGGAGTTTGTGCAGCGCTCAAAAGGCTTCCTCATTGAGGGAGTCAACACTCACCAATAAAGGACCACAACCAAAGGAGCGGCATATGCTAAGTTACATCAAATTAAGGATGGCATGATGGGCGCGGGGCTATCGGTAAACGGTCTTGCGCCGCAAGGATGGCAAAACATACTTTATTCGATAGGAGAATCATCATGAATATTCAGGATAACATACTTAAACAATATCTGAAAAACGTCTATTTCGTATGCGGCACGGCATGCGGCGGCAAAAGCACGCTCAGCCGCGCGCTGGCCGAAAAGCACGGCTTTTTGCTCTATGATGCCGACGCGCGCTTTGATGAGCATATAGCGCTATCCGCCCCCGTTGCTCAGCCGTCTATGAACAGGCGCTTTGCATCGGCGGATGAATTCTTCGGCAGGAGCGAGGAGGAATATTTAAGCTGGCTTGAGGGCAACAACCGCGAACAGCTCGGCTTTATTCTGCTTGACCTTATCCGCCTGAGCGAAAAGCGCAAAGTGGTGTGCGACGCCCATTTCACGCCGGAGCAAATCAAAGCGCTTACCGAACCGGAACGGGTGCTGTTCCTTATAAAGGAGCCTAAAAACCTGATAGACGATTACTGCGGCAGACCCGATCACGAGGGTTTCACGCGCTTCATAAACAGCGCATCCGATCCCACTGCGGCAAAGCGGCGCTGCAACGCCGTGCTTGAGCAGCTCAATTGCGCGGTATACGACAGTATAAAGCGCAGCGGCTGTTTTTACATTGAGCGCGATGCGTCAAGCACAGTTGAACACACGCTGAAAACGGCGGAAGAACACTTTGGCTTAACATAAAACCAAAAGGCTCCACCGCTTGCGGTGGAGCTGCTGAGCGCAAGCGAAGCTGAGGGGGTGACCCAACAAAGGCATAGCCACGGCTTTTTAACCCTGCGGCAATTCGCTGTTGCACATTTCCTTAACCACATACAAAAAATATTATTCCAACCCAAAAGGAGCTGACATATGGAAAGCATGACAAACCCAATTACAGAAAAGCTCAGTAAGGCTCAGCCGCTGCTATGGATAAACCCCAACCTTACTGCGGCTGAAGACGCGCTGAATAAGCTGAGCATAAGCGAAAAGGACACGGCGGAAGCTCAGGCGCGGCTTGAGCGCTTTGCGCCGTATATAATGCTCAAATTCCCGCAGACGGCAGCCTCCGGTGGGCTGATAGAATCCCCGCTTACGGAAACGCCGGCAATGCTTTGGCGGCTGCATCACGAATACGGCGCGCCAATAGAAGGCACGCTGTATGTCAAGCGGGACTGCGATCTGCCCATATCCGGCTCCATAAAGGCGCGCGGCGGCATATATGAGGTGCTGAAGCACGCCGAAACGCTTGCCATAAATGCGGGTCTTTTGAAGGAAAGCGATAATTACGCCGTGCTTGCGGAGGAACGGTTTACGAAGTTCTTTTCGCAATACTCCGTACAGGTGGCGTCCACGGGTAACCTCGGCCTTTCCATAGGCGTTATGAGCGCGGCGCTCGGCTTCCGCACAACGGTGCACATGAGCGCGGACGCACGCGAATGGAAAAAGGCGCTGCTCAGGCAGAAGGGCGTTACGGTTATAGAGTACCCTTCGGACTATTCAGCCGCCGTGGAGCGCGGCAGAGCCGCAAGCGCAGCGGATCCGATGAGCTATTTTGTGGACGATGAAAACTCAGTTGACCTGTTCATGGGATACAGCGTTGCGGCCGTTCGGCTGAAGGCACAGCTTGACGCAGCAGGAGTAACCATAGATGCTCAGCATCCCCTGTTCGTATACATTCCCTGCGGCGTAGGCGGCGGCCCTGGCGGGGTAGCATTCGGGCTTAAAACCATATTCGGCGACAATGCGCATGTGTTCTTCGTTGAGCCCACACTTGCGCCGTGCATGGTGCTTGGCATGGCGACGGGGCTTGATAACAAAATATGCGTGCAGGACATCGGCCTCAGCGGCAAAACGGAAGCGGACGGGCTTGCTGTCGGCAGAGCGTCCGGCTTTGTAGGTAAGGTTATGCGCAATATATTAAGCGGCGAAGTAACCGTTGAGGATGCAAAGCTGTTCGATTACATGCGATCGCTGATAGAAAGCGAGGGGCTGTTCGCGGAGCCCTCCGCCTGCGCGGCGTTCGCGGGGCCTGTCGGGCTTTATACCTATGAAGAAGGGAAGGCGTACATGCGCGCGCACGGGCTGAACATGAAAAACGCCGTGCATATTGCCTGGGCAACGGGCGGCAGCCTTGTGCCGGAATATGAGCGCGAAAAGTACGCCAAAACGCACCTATGAGCAGCTTTTCAGCCCAAGGCATACTTGATATCTGCCCTAAGGAATTAGCCGGCAGGCTTGATATTACGCTGTTTGACGAGCTTGATTCAACCAACACATGCCTTAAAAAACTTGCCCGCGTGGGCGCGCCCGAGGGCCGTATTATAATAGCCAGGCGGCAAAGCGCGGGGCGCGGGCGGCTTGGGCGCAGCTTTTATTCCGCTGCCGAAGGGCTTTACATAAGCGTGCTTATACGGCCGCATATGAAGGCGGAAGGCATGGTTTTCGTAACGGCTATGACCGCCGTTGCAATGGCGCGGGCGATAGAGCGCACGGTGGATGCCGACGCCGTGATAAAATGGGTAAACGACATATTCGTGCGCGGCAAAAAGGTGTGCGGAATACTGTGCGAAAGCGCGTTCGGTGCGGACGCGCTGAGCGAATACGTTGTTATAGGCGCGGGTGTGAACATAACCGAGCCTTTTGGCGGCTTCCCCGCAGACATAAGCGCGGTGGCGGGTGCGCTGCTGCCCCATGGCAGCGGGCAGGAGCTCCGTTCCTCCCTTGCGGCGGCGTTTTTAGAGGAACTGTTCGGCGAATATGCCCATATTGATTCCCGCAGCTTTCTTGACGAATACCGGCGGCGCAGCATGGTTACTGGCAAAAGCGTATCCGTCATATCCCCCACGCTCGCGCGGCACGGGAAGGCCATTGCCATAGACGATGACTGCCGCCTTGTTGTTCGCCTTGATGACGGGACAACGGAGCATGTCTCCACGGGCGAAATAAGCGTTAGAGTAGATTAAGCCGAAAAACTCCGCGCGTGCTACCCTCCCCTGTGCATGAATATGTATATTATTGTGATAAGCGGCAATAATACTGTTAAAATCCGACAGGGGGAAGAAATATATGGAAAGCTGTAAAAGCGAAACCGCCGCAAAGGGCGGCTGGACGCAGCAGGAGGATAGGCTGCTGCTGAGCGCGGCGCAGGCCGCGCGGCAGGACGGCAGGGCGCTGAGGAGCGTATTTGAGGACGTGGCGGCCCAAACCGGCCGCAAGCCAAACAGCATACGCAATTATTATTACGAGCGCATAAAGCAGGGCGATGTTGAAAGCGAGCTTTGCCGCAGTGCGGCATTTGTGCCGTTTGAGCGGGACGAGGTGCGCGCAATGCTGCGCACAATACTTGCCCAGCGGGCAAAAGGCATAAGCGTGCGCAGCTGCACCCTTGCAATGGGCAACGGGGACACGCGCAGCATGCTCCGCTACCAGAACAAGTATCGTTCCGTTATAAAGAAAGACCCCGCGCTTGTACGAGAGGTGATGGCGGAGCTGACAAGCGAGGGCATTGCAGCGTTCGATCCTTACGGTCAGCCGCTTGCCGCCCGCAGGGAGCGACTGGGCCGCGCGGAGGCGCTGGCGTTCTTCAGCGCGCTGGAGGAACTGGCGGCATCATACAAAAAGCTGATGCTGTAATGCATAATATGCGCATTGGGCTGAACCCATATCGGGCTCGGCCTTTATTTTATGTATAGCTTTTCGGGCGCGGTTATTGTATCATTATGTATGAATCTGAAAAAACGGAGCGGCACGCTATGATAGATAAGGCTAACATACGGCGCAATCTTTCCCGCCTGATGGCGGCAAAAAGCATATCCGGCACGGCGGAGGAGATACAGGGTGCGGAAGTTATACTCGATATGCTTTACGAGCTTGATTATTTCAAGGCGCACAGTGAAAACATATTCACCGTTCCCGTGGCCGGAGACCCACTTGGGCGCTATATCGTGGCCGCGCTCATGTGCGGCAGCGCCGCGGGAGACACGATAATACTTACCGGACATTACGACGTTGTTGATGCGGACGAATACGCCCAGCTTAAGGACATTGCATTCGACATGGACGCCATCACCGCGCGCATAGGCGAACTGCCCATGAGCGAAGAGTGCAGGCAGGATTACGAAAGCGGGGATTGGCTTTTCGGCCGCGGCAGCGCGGATATGAAATTCGGCCACGCGCTTATAATTGAGCTTTTGCGGCACTACGGCGAGGATATATCCGCATTGAGTGGGAATCTTCTATATGTTGCCGTATGCGGAGAGGAAACGAACTCCGAAGGCATGCTCACCGCCGCGCCTTTCTTAAATAAGCTTGCTGCCGAGCGAAACTTACATTACCGTGCGCTGCTGCTGAGCGAATGCTATCTTAATGACGACATGGCGCACGACCCAACGCGCTATATCCATTACGGCGCAACGGGCAAGGTTATGCCGCTGTTCTTTTGCGCGGGCAAGGGCTGCCATGCGGACGAGCCCTTCGTTGGGCTTGACGCAAACGCCCTGAACGCCGCCGTATACGCCCGCCTTGCCATGAATGCGGATTACTGCGAGCATATGCGCGGCGAATGCACCCCGCCGGCGGTATGCCTTAAAATGAAGGATCTCAAGGCCAACTACTCCGTATCCATACCCATGTATGCGGTATCTTACTACAATCTGCTCACGCTTGACCTTGACCCGGAGGGCATAACGGAGCGTCTGAAGGCCTTGGCATACGATGCGTTTTCCGCCGTGCTTGAAAAGCGCCGGCAGGACATGCGCCGCTATGAGCAGCTTATGCCCCGCCCCATCGCCACACGGGATTTTGAACCAAACGTTATCACCTACGCGGAGCTTTACGCCGCCGTTAAGGCAGAGCAGGGCGACATAGACGCGCGCCTTGCCGCCATTGCCCGTACGCTTACGGAGCAAAAGGCCGAATTGCAGGACGTAAGCATTGAGCTTGTGCGCTGCCTTTACGAGCAATACAGCGACAAGCGGCCCACGATAATAATTGCGTTCATACCGCCCTATTATCCGGACGTGTATATGGATACGTCCGATGCGGACGCGCATAAGCTGCTTTGCGCTGCGGAGAACATAATAGCCTATGCCAAAAAGGAGTTTGGCGAAAAGCTGGCGCTGAAGGATTATTACATGGGCCTTTCGGACATGAGTTACACCGGCCTTAGCGAAGGGGCAAACCACGAAGCGCTGTTCAATAACCTTGCCGGGGCGAACATAACATACAGATTCCCCATGCAGGCGTTAAAGGCGCTGCATGTGCCCGGCATAGTGCTGGGCGGCTGGGGCAAGGATTTCCACCAAAGCACGGAGCGGCTGAACGTGCCGTACAGCTTCGGCGTAGTCCCCGCGCTTTATATTAGGATAATAGACTACATTTTCAACAAATAAGCTTTATATACAAGGAGGAACACAAATGATTTCCAGCATTACCAAGGACATAATATACGTTGGCGTGAACGACCATGACGTTGACCTGTTTGAGGGGCAATACATCGTGCCAAACGGCATGGCGTATAACTCATATGTAATTATGGATGAGCGCATAGCCGTTATGGATACGGTGGACGCGCACTTCGGCGAAGAATGGCTTTCCAATGTTAAGGAAGCGCTGAACGGACGCGAGCCGGACTATCTTGTGGTGCAGCATATGGAGCCCGACCATTCGGCAAACATAGTCAATTTCATTGCCGCGTATCCCAACGCCAAGGTAGTGGGCAACGCAAAGACCTTCGCCATGATAGCGGACTTTTTTGACATTACCATACCGGAAGAAAACAAGGTTACCGTTGCCAACGGCGAAAGTCTTTCCCTCGGCGCGCATCAGCTTACGTTTGTTTTCGCGCCCATGGTTCATTGGCCGGAAGTTATGGTAACATATGACGCCAAGGACAAGGTGCTGTTCTCCGCGGACGGTTTCGGCAAATTCGGCGCGCTGGACGTTGAGGAAGAATGGGACTGCGAGGCAAGGCGGTATTACATCGGCATAGTTGGCAAATACGGCGCGCAGGTGCAGGCGCTGCTCAAAAAAGCCGCGGCGCTGGACATTGCCATAATATGCCCGCTGCACGGCCCCGTGCTGAAGGATAACCTTGCGCACTACATAAACCTTTACGATATTTGGTCAAGCTACCGCGCGGAAAGCGAAGGCGTTATGATAGCCTACACCTCCGTATACGGTCACACCAAGGCTGCGGCTCAACTCCTTAACGACAAGCTTACCGAGCTTGGCTGCAAAAAGGTGGTTCTGTGCGACCTTGCCCGCTGCGACATGGCGGAGGCCGTTGAGGATGCGTTCCGCTACGGCAAGCTGGTGCTTGCCACAACCACCTACAACGCGGACATATTCCCATTCATGCGCACGTTTATAGAGCACCTTACCGAGCGCAACTATCAGAACCGCACCGTGGGCTTTATAGAAAACGGCGCGTGGGCGCCCATGGCAGCCAAGGTCATGCGCGCCATGCTTGAAAAGAGCAAGGATATAACCTACCTCCCCACCACCGTAACCATCAAATCCGCCCTCAAGAGCGCATCCATAGCACAGATTGAGCAGATGGCGAAAGAGTTGATGTAAGCTTATCTAAAAAGGCAGAAAGCCGACTGCGGTTTTCTGCCTTTATTTTGTGTTTCCCCAAAAGTAAATATGCCCCGCAGTATCGGCGGGGCGTGTTGCAAAGCTATTGAATACTCTACCGTTGCAATGTTAATATGCCTGCGCAGTACGATACCGGCATAAATGAGATTTCCGGAAAGTATTTCCTTAATTCTTCCGCCACAAAATAGATTTCGTCATTGTCCCATTCATCGCCCGCGCTCTTCTTGCATTTTTCCAGTTCATCGCGTGTTTCAAAGGCTACATCGCCAATCAAAATCCTTCCGCCCTGTTTCAGGCAGCCGCGCAATGCGTTAATGAATACGGGCTTTTGCTCATCGGTTAAATGGTGTAAGGAATACGTCGCTATAATAAAATCATAGCGTTGGCTGCGTAGCGGCTCAACCAGTCCGTTTGAAAAATCCCCTTGATACAGATGCGCATTCGGCATTTTTGATGCCGCGAGCTCAATCATTCTTTCCGAAAAGTCCTGCCCGTAAACGCAGCAGCCATTCTCATACAGCTTAGTTGTCAGCGTACCTGTTCCGAAGCCAATGTCCAATACGGTTGGGCTTTGTTTTTCCATTACGGCTTGGAAAATATACCCCAGCACCTTCTTGTACCCCGCAAACGGGTATGTGTTTCCCTCATCGGAAATGCCGACGCTTTTGTCGTATCCGTCAGCCCAAAGGTCAAATCCCTTGTCGTTAAGCATGGCTGTTTCAATGCCCTCCTGCTGTTTGTTCCCCGCTTTTACTTCCCCGCAAGCTCCACCAGCCGTTTGAACACGGCCGTATGCACGCCGCCTTCCTGCTGAAGCAGCTCCGGGTGCCACTGTATGCCCATTATGCGGCCGTCCTCGCTCTCTATGGCCTCAATTATGCCGTCGGGCGCGGTGGCGCTCACCTTTATGCCGCGGCCCGGCTCACGCACGGACTCGTGATGAAACGTGTTCACCTCAAGCCGTTCGCAGTTGCAGAGCGCATACAGCGCCGTACCCTTTTCAACCTTAACGCTGTGCGTCATTTCGCAGCCCGGGTCCGGCTGACGATGCCTGAGCGCGTTTGGATACTGCGCGGGTATATCCTGATATAACGTGCCGCCAAAGGCAATGTTTATGACCTGTTCCCCGCGGCATACGCCGAGTATGGGCAGATTCTTTGCCGCAGCCTGGCGAATCATCTCCATTTCGTATATATCGTCGCTCCTGCGGCTGCTGCCCATGCCTATTATGGGTTCTTCGCCGAACAGCAGCGTGTTTATGTCCGGCCCGCCGGGAATATATAATGCATCTATATTCGCTACCTGTTCGGGTATATCCTCCGTTGAGCTCATAACAGGTATCAATACGGGCAGTCCGCCCGCGTTCTTTACTGCGTTTATGTCACTCTGCCCGATAACGTAATGGTTATCCCCGCTTTTCATCCTTATGAGCATACCTATGCGTGGTTTCATCTGTGCGATTCTCCTTGCTTATATTGTAGCGTACAAATGATATCGCATATTCCCGCTTTTTGCAACAAAAAGGAGCGGCATCCTGCCCGCCCCCAATTTTTGCTTCGTTTACTTTTCCGTCTTTGCGGCATTCTCCGCTTTTTTCACGGCGAATGCTTTTTCCTCGTGATGCGCAAGGCGCACAAGATTGGGCCAGTGCATTATCCATACGAACGCAACGGCTGCTATCGCCACAACGTACTGGCTCGCGCTGAATCCGCCAAGTATAAGCATTGTTATCGGCATGAACGTTACGCCAGAAAGCGAAGCTATGGACGCGGTTTTCTTTATAAGGAACGCCAGTAAATATATTCCTATGCAGATAAGGAACAGCCGCCAGTCCATATAAAGCCCTATGCCCGCCGTTACCGCAACGGCCTTGCCGCCCTTAAAGCCGAAGAATATGGGGAAGCAATGCCCCGTAAGGCAGGCTATCGCCGCCGTGGCCGTTCCGGTTTCGCCGGCCATAACGCCGCCCAGCCACATTACGAACATAACCTTTGCCATGTCCAGCAGCAGCGTGCAGCCGCCCGCAACCGGTCCGAACACGCGCGTAACGTTGGCCGCGCCCGCGTTTTTGCTGCCGCGCTCCCTAACATCGCTCTTCAAAATATACTTGGTAATAATTACAGCCGCATTGACCGAGCCTATAACATAGCCCAGCACTGCGGCCGCAATATGCAATAATATATCAATTATACTCATTCTTTGTTTTAACCGTTAAGCGCTTTCCTAATGTTTCTTACCACCGCGTCAAGCGACCTGAAGCTGCTGAGCGCGCGGTTGGCGCCGTCCACATTCACGCGGTCGTTATCGTCAAGCTGCGCCATAAGCTGCAGCGGGTTCACGCCAAAGTAATAGTCCTGCTTTTCGTCCGGCCCTTTGGAAAGGAAGAACAGATAAGTGTCCCCCTCAACGGGTACGGGGAGCTTTGCAGGGTCGCACGCGGCGGGCTTGAGCGTTGATGCATCGATCATGCCTTCCGCCATCGTGGGGCAGTATACCACCTGTATCTCGCTGCCGTATTTCAGCGAGCCCTTTACGGAGCCGTAAACTTCAACCGTGAGCAAAGACGCAGGCAGTTCGTTTTCTATCGTTGCGCCGTTTTCATGCGAGCGGAAGGCCATGGGCTTTATTGCCGGGGCTTCCTTAACGCGGCCTATGAAAATATAGTCGCTGCCTTCGCTCAGCGCCGCAATATTTTTATAATACAGGCTTTCGCTCTGCACGGATATTATGCTGCCGGCCTGCGATATTGCCGTTTCAATGCTGGACATATCTATTACGGAGCCGGAAACATACACAACGTCGTTCTTTATTCTGAACGCCGTGTTGCCAACTATTTTAAAGCTGTCCATATCTTCGCTCTGGTAAACGTCATCGCCCTTGGCAAGGTAAAGGAGATATTCCTCTCCCTCCTTCATGCCGCCAAGCGGGCAATGCAGCGTTTTGCCAAGATGCTCCGGCGTGCCGGCAACGGTGCGTTCAACGCTCACGTCGCAGCATACATTGCCCGATGCATCCGTATGCGTGCGCAGGCACTTTGCAACCACCACCAGGGAAGAGCTCCTGTAAAGCCGCTGCATTTCGTATATCTCCGCTTCGGAAGCCAGCGGAACATCCGCCTGCTGCGCATTGCATGCGCAAAGCGCCGCCATGACCGCAAGCACGAGCAGCATTGCAATTATGTGCTTTGCCCTTATCTTTTCCATTGTCCTTGCAGCGCCTCCTTCCCTGCGGTTATGCCTTTCTAATATAATAAACTATTTTCGCGCCCAAAAGGTTGCGCAAAAAGTAAACTTTATATTAAAAATTTTTCCTAAAGCTCCCTTCTGCCCTCAACGGCCTTAAGCAGCGTCATTTCGTCCACGTATTCAAGGCTGCCACCTATCGGCACGCCGTGGGCGATTCTTGTCACGCGCACGCCCTTCGGCTTCAGTATGCGGGCAATATAGCTTGCCGTGGCCTCTCCCTTAACATCGGGATTGGTGGCAAGGATAACTTCCTTCACGCCGCCCGCATCCACGCGCTCTATAAGCTCCTTTATGCGTATGTCCCCGGGGCCTATGCCATCGGTAGGGGATATGGCCCCGTGCAGCACATGGTAACGCCCGCGGTATTCCCGGAGCTTTTCCATTGCAAAAACCTCTTTGGGGTCCTCCACGACGCATATCACTTCGCCGCTGCGCTTTTCGTCCGCGCATATGGCGCAGGGTTCCCTGTCCGTATAGTTGCCGCAAATCGGGCAATAGCGCACCTTTTCCTTCGCGTTTATAATGCTTTGGGCCAGCTCTCGCGCGGAAGCTTCGCTCATATCCAGTATGTAATACGCAAGCCTTTGCGCGCTTTTTGCGCCCACGCCGGGCAGCTTTGCAAGCTGCGCACATAGCGTATTTATGGGTTCTATCATCTATTGCCCCTTCTTTTTTGCCCTTAGAAGCCCAGCTTCATTCCCCCGGTGACCTTGTTCATTTCGCTGTTCATGGTCTCCTCCGCGCTGCGCATGGCCTCGTTCACCGCGCTGATTATAAGATCCTGCAGCATTTCAACGTCGTCAGGATCAACGCAGGAGGGATCTATGGTTATGGCCTTGAGCTCCTTGGTGCCCAGCACCGTTGCGCTCACCACACCGCCGCCAACGCTTGCCGTGAACTCACGCTCGCTTATTTCCTGCTGTATGCGGGTCATGTCCTGCTGCATCTTCTGCGCCTGGCGCATAAGCTGCTGCATATTTCCGCCGCCCATTCCTCCGGGAAAACCGTTCCTTGCCATAATTATCCTCCGTTTAAGTTATATATTTCTATTTACCGTGAAATATGATTATATCATATTTCCAATGCTCACTCAACTATCTCTATCATCGAGCCGAAAGCCTTCTTTGCCGTTTCCGCCACGGATTCGTTCTTCATTTCCGCCGCGCCGAAGCGTATGCTCATGCCGTTTGCCGCGGCGCTGAGCGCGTCCTGCGCAACCTTCAGCATTTCCGGCTTCATGAACGCATCCGCAATGGTGCGCTTCGGGAAGCGGACAAACAGCGCGTCGCCCTCTATTTGGCATTCGCACTTCATGCCCAGCACCGCAAGCGTTGGATTCTTTATTTGTATTGCCCTGCGCACCGTTTCCCACAATGCCTTGGCGTTGGACTGCTGCAGTTTGGCCTCGGGCTGCGGCTTTGCGGGCGCAGTCTCCGCCTGTTGGGGCGCAATGGTCTGCCGCGGTTCGGCCGTCTGCGTCTGCTCCGCTGCCGGTGCGCTCACCTGTGCGGCAGGCTGGGCTATCGTAAAGCCGCCCTTTTCAATTGCAGCCAGCTTTGTTTCCATGGCCTCCAGCCGCTCCATCAGCCCGTTTGCGTCCGCCTCCGCCGCCTTATCGGGCGATGCTATGCGTATAAACGTGCTTTCCAGCCGCACTCTCGGCAATGAAAGGTATCTCATTCCCGATACCGCGTCCATAAGCGCATCCACTGCGCTCCTCAGCCGCGTTTCCCCGCATCGAGACGCCTGCTCTATGTAGCGCGCCATGGTATCTGGCGTGCAGCTCAATATATCCTCGCTCCTGCCACACAGCTTTGCTATGAGCAGCGCGCGGAAATGCTTTGCCATGTCCGCGGCAAAAACGCCCATATCCCGCCCCTGCTCGATAACGCTGTCAAGGCTCCTTACCGCAAGCGCGGCGTCCCCGTTTATAAGCGCGTCCGCCGTGGTGAACAGGAACGATGAATCCATGCCGCCAAGCACGCCGTAAATATCGCGCGCGCTGACCTTATTGCCGCAGAAGGCAATGCATTGATCCGCAATGCTCAGCGCATCCCTCATGCCGCCTTCCGCCGCGCGGGCTATAACAAGCAGGCCCTCGTCGTCTATCTCCGCGCCCGCCTTGTTAACGGCGCTGCGCACGCAGCTTATTATGTCCTCCACGCCTATGCGGTGAAAATCGAACCGCTGGCAGCGGGAAAGTATTGTTGCGGGTATGCTTTGCGGCTCGGTCGTGGCCAATATGAACAGCACATGCTCCGGCGGCTCCTCCAGCGTTTTAAGCAGCGCATTGAACGCCGGACGTGAAAGCATATGCGCTTCGTCGATTATATATACCTTTTTCTTCAGCTTCAGCGGAGTGAACCGCGCCTTGTCTATAATAGCGCGGACGTCGTCCACGCCGTTGTTGCTGGCCGCGTCAAGCTCGATTATGTCCGCGCTGTCCGCCGCGGCAAGGCAGTATTCGCATTCGCCGCACGGTTCGCCGTTAACGGGATGCGCGCAGTTTACCGCGCGGGCAAGTATCTTCGCCGTGGTTGTCTTGCCCGTGCCGCGGGAACCGGAAAACACATATGCATGGCTCACGCGCCCGCTTTCCACCTGATTCTTCAACGTTGTTGTTATATGCTCCTGCCCCAGCACATCCGCAAACAGCTGCGGGCGATATTTTCTGTAAAGCGCCTGATAAGCCATAGTAAGCCTCCATAATTTTCTGCCATTATAATTGTACCATTTTGAAGCCGCCATTGCCACAGGCAAAACAAGCTGATATAATATACTTTATTGATTTTACCGTTAACGAAGGAGAACAAGGCTATGGAAAACGGAAAGAAAATAGTATTGAGCGGTATTCAGCCTTCCGGCATACCCACGATTGGCAATTATGTGGGCGCGCTGCGCAATTGGCCGCTGCTTCAGGGGGAAGGCAGGCTCTGTTATTACTGCGTAGCCAATCTTCATGCAATAACCGTTAAGCAGGATCCTGACGTGCTTAGGGAGAACACCCTTTCGCTCACGGCGCTGCTGCTTGCTTGCGGCGTAGACCCCAAGGAAAGCGTTATATTCGTTCAGTCTGACGTTAAGGAGCATTGCGAGCTGAGCTGGGTGCTCAACTGCGCAACGTATATGGGCGAGCTTAACCGCATGACCCAGTTTAAGGACAAGAGCGCAAAGCATGCGGACAATATAAACGCCGGGCTTTTTACGTATCCGGTACTTATGGCGGCGGACATACTGCTTTATCAAAGCGATATAGTTCCCGTTGGCGAAGATCAGCGGCAGCACATTGAAATTTGCCGCGATATTGCCATCCGCTTCAACCGCAACCACGGCGACATATTCACCATTCCCGAAGGATACACGCCCAAGTTCGGCGCGCGCGTGATGAGCCTGCAAAACCCTGCGCAGAAGATGAGCAAGTCCGACCCCAACCCTAACGGCTTCGTATCCATAATAGACACGCCGGACGTTATACGCAAAAAGCTGCGCAAGGCCGTTACCGACTGCGACGGCATAGTTAAGTACGACCTTGCCAACAAAGCGGGCGTATCCAATCTGCTGGCGATATACACAAGTTTTACCGGAAAAACCATGCAGCAGGCCGAGGAGCATTTTGCGGGGCAGAATTACGGCGCGTTGAAAAACGAAACCGCGGACGCTATAATAGAAGGCCTTGCCCCCATACAGACCGAGTATGCCAGGTTGATGGGCAACAAGGATTATCTGCATGAAATAATGCATGACGGCGCGCTGCGCGCGGGCGAAGCGGCGGCAAAGACAGTTGAAAAAGTCTATGCGGCAATGGGCTTTAACGCATGATTTAAGCAAAATGAATAAGGGGCTTACCAAAGCCCCTTTTTATTTTACTCCCTGCTGCCTATTCCCAGTTCATCGGCATATGCCTGCATGCCTTTTATGACTATCGCCATAACGTCCTCTATAGGCATGCCGAGCATTGCGCAGCCCTTGTCTATTACTTCCCTGCTGCACTTGGCGGCAAACTTTTTGTCCTTATATTTCTTTTTAAGGCTCTTCACTTCCAAATCGGTTATACCTGTGGGCCGCATGAGCGACGCCGCCTGAACTATGCCCGTCAACTCGTCCACGGTGAAAAGGCTCTTTTCCATATCCGTCTGCGGTTCAACATCCGTGCAGATGCCGTATCCGTGGGAAAGTATGGCGCGGATATCGCTTTCGTCTATATCCTCGCCGCTAAGCAGCTCCCGCGTATGCGCAAGATGTTCTTCGGGGAACTTTTCGTAGTCCACATCGTGAAGATAGCCCACGGCCTCCCAATGCGCCTTATCCGCGCCGAAATGCTCCGCCATTGCGCCCATGGCCACGCTCACCGCGCGCGCATGGGTGAAAAGATGCTGCTCCGTAACGTTCGCCTTGATAAGCCTTTCGGCCTGTTTCATGGTAACCTGTGCCATTTTTACATCTCCTCTTCGGTAAAAAATCTATATTCGCCTGCGCCTATTCCGGCAGCTTCACGCCCTTGCATTGCCCGCCCGTGAGCCTTATCAGCTCCGATACGGTAACGAAGCGAAAGCCTTCCTCTATAAGCGTGGGAATTATCATCTCCATCGCGTCCGCCGTCTGCGTCTGCTGATCGTGCATCAGTATCACGCTGCCCTCCTTGGCCTTCTGAATAACATAATCGGCTATCTCGCCCGGCGCTTTTCCGCGCCAGTCGTTCGTATCCACCGTCCAAAGTATCAGCGGCCTGCCGGCGGCGCTCATCACGGTCTTATTATAATACCCATACGGCGGCCGCACAACGCTTGCTTCGTGCCCGGTAACGCGGCGTATCTCCGCATCCGTATCGCTAAGCTCCCGTTGGCAGTCCGCCTTACTCAGCCGCGTAAGGTCGGCATGGCTGAAGGAATGGTTGCCTATTTCGCAGCCCAGCTCATCCATCCTTGTCAGCATATCCTCATGCCCTTCTATCCTGCTGCCAAGCACGAAAAACGTTGCGCACACGCCGTTTTTCTCCAGCACGTCCAGTATATGCCCCGTGACCTTTGGGTACGGCCCATCGTCAAAAGTAAGGGCTATCACGGGCCCGTTTTCGTTCACTATTGCCGCCGCGGGTTCGGCCGTGCCATGCCCGCCTATTGCCAGCGCGGCAACTGCCGCAAGGCATACCGCCGCGCCCATGCGCATAAGCGCTTTGTTTGAAGGATAAAACCTTCTTATCATGTTAAACAATCCCATCATGGGATATGTTTATTTGCCGAATTTCCGTTTTATGATATGCCGAAAAGCCTTTTGCCGTTTTCAAGGCAGTTTTTTGCAAGCGCGTCCGCGTCCTCTCCACGTGCATCGGCAATGCATTGGGCAATTATCGGCACGAAGGAAGGATCGTTCCGCTTGCCGCGGTGCGGCACGGGCGTCATATACGGGCAGTCCGTTTCAAGCAGCAGCCTGTCCGCCGGAACATATTTTGCAACCTCAATGGGCTTAACGGCATTCTTGAACGTTACAGCCCCGCCAAGGGCTATGTACAGCCCCAGATCAAGGCATTCCCGCGCGGTTTCCACGCTGCCGCTGAAGCAATGCATAACGCCGCGGAGGCCGTCTTTGTTCGCGCGGAGTATTTCCATGGCGTCTCCGAAGGCTTCCCTTATGTGCAGCGACACGGGAAAGCCAAGTTCCTTCGCCAGCTTAAGCTGATAGTCAAAGAGCTTTTTCTGGTCCTCCTTTTCGGAAAGGTCATAATGATAGTCCAGCCCTATTTCGCCCAAACACGCGGCCTTTTTGTCGCAAAGGGCGCGCCTGAGCCGTGCCTCCCAGTTTTCGCCGGGATCTGACGCATAGTGCGGATGTATGCCGTATGCGCCGTATATAAACGGGTATTCCGCGGTTATTTCAAGCGTTTTTTCAAAATCCTCCGCCGCGCATGCAACGTCCATAATAAGCTCCGCACCGCAAGAGGGCAGCCCCTCTATCAGCGCTGCCCTGTCGGTATCGAAGCTTTCGTCGTTCAAATGCGCATGAGTATCAAAAAATCTCATAGCATAAGCTCCATCATCATTTCGTCGTAATATTCGCCGTTTATAAACAGCTGCTCCCTGCGCAGGCCGCATTGGGCGAAGCCAAAGCGTTTATACAGCCGTACGGCGCGCTCGTTATCCGCCCTTACGTCAAGGCATATTTTATGGTAGCCCGCTTCTTTTGCGTAATCTATTGCAATAACGGTCAGTATGGCGCCTATGCCGAGCCGCCAACAGCTTTTCCTTACCGCAATGCCGAAACCCGCATTGCCGCGCAGCTTACCATCGCCCATGGGGGCTATGCTGAAAAAACCGACCATCTCGCCCTCTATCGTGGCAAGCATTATGCAATATCGCCTGTCCGCAAGCGCGGCGCTCAAATATTCCGCCTTTTCCTCAACCGTGCCGAAAAAGCCGCGGGAATCGAGCATAAGATTGTCCGTTTCCCCGCCCACAAGCCGCGAAAACGCCATGAACGCAGCCGCATCGCCGGGTTCGGCTGCCCGCACGGTGAGCCATTTTCCGTTTTTCAGCGGAACAAGCTCCATTAACCTACCTCGCTGCCGCCGGGCATAATATCCTCGGTAGAGAGGAGCCTGAGTTCCTCACCGCCGTCCGCTGTGGGCGTGAACGCGCTGAGCAGCATACCTTCGCTCATTATGCCGACCATCTTGCGGGGCTTAAGGTTTATGCAGGCGATAACGCGCTTGCCTATCAGCTGCTCGGGATCGGGATACCACTTGCGGATGCCGGAAAGTATGGTGCGCTCCTCACCGTTGCCCATGTCCAGCGTGAACTTGAGCAGTTTTTCGCTCTTTGGCACAAATTCGCAGTTTTTGACGACCGCCACGCGCAGCTTTACCTTTTCAAAATCGTCAAAGGTTATGTATTCGTCCGCGGCCTTTTCTTCCGCCTTTGCTTCCTTCTTTTCGGGCTTGGCCTCGGCTTTGGCTTCCTTCTTCTCCGGCTTTGCTTCCTCAGGATGCTCCAGCTTTTCCAGCGCCTCCAGTTCCTTCTTCATATCTATCCTGGGGAAGAGCGCTTCGCCCTTATGCACGGTAATGTTATGCAGCCTGCCCCATTCGGCGGCGGCTTCCCAGGTGGTGTCCTCCTTGGCGGCGCCTATCTGCGCAAAGCCCTTCTCCACGCTTTCGGGCATGAAGGGGGTGAGCAGGGTGAGGCACACGCGGAGGGTCTCGATAAGGTTATACATAACGGCTGCAAGCCTTGCACCGTTGGCTTCCATATCCTTTGCCAGCACCCATGGCGCGGTCTCGTCAATATACTTATTGGCGCGGGAGATAACACGGAACACCTCGCTGAGGGCATCCTGCGTGCCGAACTTATCCATAAGCTGTTCGTATTTATCCCTAAGGCCTTTCACCATGCCTATGAGCTCATCGTCCATGGCGTCTGGCTGACGGTTTTCGGGTATTGTGCCGCCAAAGTACTTTTCAACCATTGCTACTGAGCGGCTCAAAAGATTGCCAAGGTCGTTGGCAAGCTCTGAATTTATGCGGGAAATAAGCAGCTCGTTGGAGAAGTTGCCGTCGCTGCCGAGCGGGAATTCGCGCATGAGATAGAAGCGCAGCGCATCCACGCCGAAGCGTTCGGAAAGTATATACGGGTCAACAACGTTGCCCTTGGATTTGCTCATCTTGCCGCCGCCGAGCAGAAGCCAGCCGTGTCCGAATATCTTCTTGGGCAGGGGCATATTCATGCTCATGAGCATTGCGGGCCAAATTATTGAATGGAAACGGACTATCTCCTTGCCTACCATATGCACGTCCGCAGGCCAGAATTCTTCAAAGTCCGCATCGGGATACTTATCGTTCATGAAGCCGAGCGCGGTGCAGTAATTGAACAGCGCATCCACCCAAACATACACAACATGGCCCGGGTCAAAATCCACGGGTACGCCCCAGGTGAAGCTGGTGCGGCTTACGCAAAGATCCTCAAGGCCGGGGTCTATAAAGTTCTTCACCATTTCGTTCACCCTGCTTGCGGGTTCAAGGAAGTTCCCCTCAAGCAAAAGCTTCCTTACAGGCTCGGCATACTTTGAAAGGCGGAAGAAATACGCTTCCTCCTCCGCGTCCTTTACCTCGCCGCCGCAGTCCGGGCATTTGCCGTCCACAAGCTGGCTCTCCGTCCAGAAGCTTTCGCACGGCGTGCAGTATTTGCCGGTATATTTTCCCTTATAAATGTCGCCGTTTTCATACATCTTTTTGAATATCTTCTGTATCGCGGCAACATGATAATCGTCCGTAGTGCGGATAAAACGGTCGTTGGATATGTTCATAAGCTTCCAAAGATCCTTCACGCCGCCCTTGCCCAGCACTATATTGTCCACAAACTGCTGCGGCGTAACGCCCGCAGCCTTTGCCTTTTCCTCTATCTTCTGGCCATGCTCATCGGTTCCGGTAAGGAACATCACGTCATAGCCCTGCATCCGCTTATACCGCGCGATAACGTCCGTCGCCACGGTGCAGTACGCATGACCTATATGCAGCTTCGCGCTGGGATAATAGATCGGTGTTGTGATATAAAACTTTTTCTTTGCTTCCACGGTATTTTTCCTCCTTGGACACAGGCCCACGGCAAGCCATTCTATAATATATAGAAAGTCTAAGCTTTCGCCCCGCTTTTGTCAATAAAAAAGAGACTCTGTACGGAGTCTCTTTCGCATTATTTTTGTTCAGCCGCGCGCGGATATGTTGAGTACATCCCTTTCAAGCGCAAGCGTCACGGTTATGCCGCCGTCTATAGTTATGCTCATGCCGCCATCTTCAGCCTTTGCGCCGTACATTGCGGCAATTTCCGCCATGTAGCTTTCGGCGTCGGCCTGCGTGCAGCCGTATACAATGCACTCAAAGCCATCTGCATCATCCTTCGTCACATCATAATATGCTCCGAAATTTATATCCGGCAGCGTAATGTCCTTGGCAATCCAGCGCAGTCCGCATTCATCGGCAAGTCCCGGCGCCATAACCGTGCTGCGCAGCTCCTCATCGCCCGCAGCCGTGTCATTCATATCGCCTGCACCCTCCGCCGGCGCATCAGTCGCAGCAGGCTTCGGCGCATCCATGGGGAACGCCGCTTCCAGGCCGCTGCAATCTGCCGTGCCGCTGTCCACGCCGCACATAAACTCCGGCGCCTGCGGTGCGGCTTCGTTCGTATTAGCCGCCGTGCCGTTCATTGCAAACCACAGCCCGCCAACTGCCAATGCGATTGCCGCCGCGGCTGCCATAGAGCCGTATTTAACGAACGCGGTGCGTTTTTTGCGCGCTGCCGCCTTTTTATATACAGTGTCGAGCATGGCGGCATAATCAACCTTCATGTCCTCTTCATCAGCAATGTCAAAAAGCAGAGCGTCCAGCCTTTCCTGCCCTGTCATATTCAAATTGTTATCCATGCCCGTCACCTCCTTTCCAATGCCTTTGCAAGCTTCGCCTTTGCGCGCGCCATGCGGGATTTTACCGTTCCCTCGCTCACGCCCTGCATGGCGGCAATATCGCCATATTGAAGCCCGGAGAAATAATGCAGCATAACCGTTTCGCGGTAAATATCGGGCAAATCCTCCACCGCCTGCCTTATCATGCGCCGCTGCTCCGCGTTCACGGCGGAAACCTCCGGCAGCTCTGCTTCGTTTTCAACGGCGGCTTCGGGCAGCTCATCGCTGAGCTGTTCGCGCTTCAGCTTGCGTTTATTATCCATGCACAGATTTATGCACACCCTGTAAAGCCATGCCTTTATCTGCGCTTCCTCCATATCCTTCAGTTTATCCGCGTATTTAAGCGCGCGGATGAAAGTTTCCTGCGTAACGTCGCCCGCGTCGCTTTCGCTTTTGGTCACGCCGTAAGCGGCCCAATATACCATGCGGGAAAAGGCTTTATAAATGGCTTCGAATTCCCATCGCGCCATCATCATCCCTCCTGTTCATATAACGTGAAACCTGCAAAAAAAGTTGCACGCCGCGAAATTTTTATTTTAGGCGCGCATACCGAAAAAATGGTATGCCCTCATTGTATAAGCATACCATTTCGCGGCGGATTTGTGAATCCGTTTATTCTCTTATTCTCCTTTCGCGCTCAAGCGCTTCCTTTTTGCCGTGCACGCGGCCAAGGCCGTATGCCATAACCACCGCGCACAGCAGATTTATGTACCCGAAGCTTGTTGTAAGGCCTATGATCACGTTGGCTCCGCCTATAAGCAGAAGCGTCCAGCCTATGTTTTTCAGGTGGTTGATGCGGCTGTCTATATCCGAAAACAGCTCAAATTCGCCAATCTCCGCCTTTTTGCGGAAGTACAGCCATTGCAGCACCCTGCCAACGTATTCCGCGCCCGTATCGCGCATGAAGCTGATATATTCTTTCTCATACTCATGCATTTCAAGGCGTATTATGTATTCGCCCGGCTCCGTGCGCTCAAATACATATTTGCAGAAGCCCACCTTTGTAAGTGCCCAGCCCTCCTGCGCCATGCTGTTGAGCCATTCTTCCTCTTTGTCAAAATCCCATACGGCAAACACCTTACGCACCGTTTTGGTTTCCATAATTATTTATCCTCCAATACTTTTTCCCCGTTTTGTACAAGTTCTTTAAGCCGCGCCAGTTCCGCAAGCAGCACATCTTTGCCCTTTTCGGTTATGGCATAATCCTTCCTGCGCCCGTCCGCGCCGCCTTCAAGCGTTATCCAACCGCGCTCCTTTAATGTATTCAGCGCGCCGTAAAGCGTTCCCGCCGCAAGCTTTACCCGCCCCGCGGACATTTCTTCCACCCTTTGCATTATTCCGTAGCCATGCAGCGGCGTGCAAAGCGAAAGCAAAATATAGTAGACCGCTTCTGTAAGTGCCAACGATTCGTTCATGCATCCTCCTTATTATCGTTCGCCGTTATATCGGCCGTCGATATATGTATTATATCGGCATCCGATATAGTTGTCAATATATTATTTCAAAACAGGTGCTTATAAATTAAAAACATGGTACAATAGCCTTAACAAGCTTCTGAATAAAAAGAAAAGGAGATATATGCAAATGGCAGCACAGAAAAAAATACCCAAGCGCAGCGAGGTAGACAAGCAATACACTTGGGCAACGGAAGACCTCTTTGCAACGGACGAGCTTTGGGAAAAGGCGCTTGAGGACGCGAAGAAATACATACCCATGGCCGAAGCATACAAGGGCAGGCTGGGCGAAAGCGCGGACACGCTTTACGGCTTCCTGAAGGCGCGCGACGAGGCCAATTTGAAAATAGGCCGCCTTGCCAACTACGCCATGCGTAAGTCCGACGAGGACACCGCCAACAGCCTCTATAACGCCATGAAGGGCAAGCTGATGAGCTACCTTGTGGCAAACGAAAGCGCATACGCGTTCGTTACCCCCGAAATAATAGCCATAGACGATGCAAAGCTTGATGGCTTTATGCAACAGAAACCGGAGCTTAAAGAATACGAGCGCCTGCTCAGCCGCATACGCCGCATGAAGGCGCACACCCTAAGCGATGCCGAAGAACGCATAATGGCCCTTGCCGGGCAGATGAGCAACGCCCCCGGCGAAATAGGTTCAGCCTTCCGCAATGCGGACATCCGCTTCCCCGATATTCACGATGCCGAAGGCAATGCGCTGCAGGTTACGCAGGGTTCATTCATACCCCTTATGGAAAACGAGGATGTGAACGTGCGCAAGGCCGCGTTTGAATCGATGTATCATACATTTGCATCGTTCAAGCACACAACCGCCGCGTTCCTTGACGCGCAGATGAAAACCCTTATATTCAATGCGCAGGCAAGGCATTATGATTCCACACTGGAGGCTGCGCTTGATGAAACCGAAGTGCCCGTGCAGGTTTACCATAACCTTATAGAGGCCGTGCATAACAACATAGAGCATCTGCATAAATACGTCAACCTGCGCAAAAAGCTGATGGGCGTTGACGAACTGCATATGTATGACCTTTATACGCCCATAGTGAGCAACGCCACCAAAAAGATACCTTACGAAGAGGCCAAGGAGATAATACTTAAGGCTCTTGCCCCGCTCGGCCAGGATTATCTTGATATATTGAAGGAAGGCTTCAGCAACCGCTGGATAGACGTTTACGAAAACGAAGGCAAGCGCGGCGGCGCATATTCCTCCGGCGGCGATCCGCATCCGTATGTTCTGCTCAATCAGCAGGACACGCTGGACAGCATGTTCACCATTGCGCACGAAATGGGCCACGCGCTGCATTCCTATCATTCCATAAAGCATCAGCCGCCCTGCAACGCGCATTATGTTATATTCGTGGCAGAAGTCGCCTCCACCTGCAACGAGGTGCTGCTGGTCAAATACCTGCTCAACAACACCACCGATAAGCGCGAGCGCGCATATCTTATAAACCACTTCCTTGAAAGCTTCCGCGGCACGGTATATCGCCAGACCATGTTTGCCGAGTTTGAACTTTTCATGAGCAGGCTTGCCGAATCCGGCGCGGCGCTCACGGCCGATGCGCTTTGCGATAAGTATTACGAGCTGAACAAGTTCTACTTTGGCGACGGCATAACCGTGGACAAGGAAATTGCCGAAGAATGGGCGCGCATTCCGCACTTCTTCTATAACTTCTATGTGTTCCAGTATGCCACCGGCTTCTCCGCCGCCTGCGCAATAGCCAACCGCATACTTACCGAAGGCGAAACCGCCGTTGCCGATTACAAGAAGTTTCTTTCCGCCGGCGGCAGCATGGATCCCATAAGCATACTGAAGCTGGCCGGTGTGGACATGACCACCGCCGCCCCCGTGAACGAGGCGCTGAAGCTTTTCGGCGAGCTGATAGACGAAATGGAGGAGCTGATGGCGTAAGTCAAAGGCGCGCAGTATGAAAGTAATAGACCTTACGCATACCATATCCGAAACAATGCCGGTTTACCCGGGCACGGAGCAGCCAAGGCTTATACCCGCCAATTCATACGAAAAGGACGGCTTTAAGGAAACGCTGCTCAGCATGTATTCCCATACCGGAACGCATGTTGACCCGCCGGCGCACCTTTTTGCCGGGCGTACAACGCTGGACGCCTTCCCCGTTAGCCAATTCGTTGGCCGCGCAGTGGTTATAGACTGCCGCCACCTTAAAGAGGGCGAGGCCATAACCATGCAGGAAATAGCCCCGCGCCGCGCCGATGCGGAAAAGGCCGACTATCTGCTTTTTAATCTCGGCTGGGACGCGCGCTGGGGCACGGAGGAATATTACGGCGACTATCCCTGCATAGACGACGAGGTTATAGACTTTATACTTGCCACGAACAAAAAGGGCATTGGGTTCGATGTTATAGGCGTGGACCCCATACCGGACGCAGATCTGCCGCGGCACAAAAAGCTGTTTGCAGAGCACGAGATAGTCAACATAGAGAACCTGACCAATCTGGACAAATGCGGAAGCGAGCCGTTCTGGTTCTTCGCATTGCCGCTGAAATGGGAAAATGCAGACGGCGCGCCGATAAGGGCCGTTGCATTCTTCGAATAAAGGCACAAAAAGGCAGCACACGCTGCCTTTTTTATTTACTCTGATATACTTAAAATCTCAATATCATGTCGTTCCATTGCACGCCGCCGTGTTCGGATGCGGAAATGCCGTTGAGCACAAAGCCGAACTTGGCATAATAATGCACCAGCTTATCCTTGCAGGCAAGCGAAACCGCGTCCATGCCGCGCTCCTTCGCCTTGGTTATAAGCGTTTCTATAAGCTTTGCCGCTATGCCGCGCCGCTGAAGGTTCGGCTCCGTGGCTACGCTCAGTATGCATATCACCTTGCCGTCCGCCACAGGCTCCGGTTCATACATATCGTCCGTCACGCCCTCTATAGCTACGGGTCGGCAGCAGATAAGGCCGACTATTTTGCCGTCCTCCTCCGCCTTCAAAAACCAGTCGTTTATGTTTGTTATCCTGTATTTATAGGATTCAAGACTTGCGGCTTCGGCGCTTGGGAACGCCGCGCATTCAATGCGGTTCAGCTCCTCGGCATCTTCCATTTTTGCCGTGCTTATGACTATCTCGCCCATTTTATCACTCCACTATTTCTATACTTCCGCCATTCTCAATCGTTTTACCGTCAAGCAGCAGCAGCTTTTCCGCAAGCAGGCGCGAAAAGCAGCTTATCACCGCTGCGAATGTTATCATGTCGTTCGGGTCCTTCGCGTCCAGCTCGCTCTTTTCATCGTGATCCAGTATGCTTGCCGCGGCAAGGCGAACCTGCTCCACGAAATACTGCGCGGCCAAATTATGCCGCTTGGCGAAGGATTCGTATATTTCCTTCACCTCGTCCTCGTTTATGCCCATCGGGATTATCTTTTGCAGCATTGCAAGGCTAAGATTCTGCTTTAAGGAGCAGATTATTATGAGATACGCAATATGTATTCTGTAATACTTCTTTTTGTTCGGCCCGGGCATTACCTTTGTGCGGACGTAATTATTTATTGCGGCTGCGGTTATTATCTGCTCCTCCTTCAATTCCGGCGGCAGATAATCCAAATATTTTTTCAGCAGGACTATCACCTGCTCCATATATAATCCAAAATCCGGTATATCTTCCCATTGCGGCAAACGGAAGCGGTTAAGATATTTTTCCCATCTTCTCAGCTTGCCCGCAACAAGCTGCTTATCATATGCCAAAGCAACTCCACCTCCTGATTATTTTATGTTATGACAGAATATATCACATCTTACGCCAAAATGCAAACGAACTGTCACATTGCCGCCCTTGACATATCGTAGCACTCGTGCTAATCTAATATTGTTCACAAGGTTGTGTGGAGGTGTGTATTTTGTTTAAGCTTATGACCGATACTTCGGCCAATTTGGAGCCGGATGTGATTTCGGCTTACGATATAGGCGTTATCCCGTTCAATTATTACCTTAACGGAGATGAGCGCACCTGCATGGACATTGCCGCGTTCGACGGCAAAGCGTATTACGACGCCATACGTTCCGGTGCAAAGGCTTCAACGTCTCAGGTGCCGCCGCAGCGCTATATTGAATATATGGAGCCCGTGCTCAAACAGGGGCTTGATATACTGTTCATAGGCATGTCCTCCGGCATAAGCGGATCGTATTCCTCCGCCGAGACTGCCGCCAACGAACTCAGGGAGCAATATCCCGAAAGAAAGATAATAACCGTGGATACGCTCAGTGCATCCCTTGGCGAAGGTCTTTTTGTTATACGCGCGGGCGAAATGATGCGCGAAGGTGCCGATATGGAAGAAATTGCGCGGGAAATAATCAATATGCGGCACAAAATGTGCCAAGTATTCACAGTGGATGATATTATGCATCTGCGCCGTACGGGCAGGCTGTCCAACATAGCCGCCATGATAGGCAGCGTGCTGAACATAAAGCCCCTTTTGAAGGGCGACGGCGAAGGCAAAATAGTTTGTTTTCAAAAAGTGCGCGGCAAAAAGAACGCACTCAAGGCCATTGCCGCAAAGTATGATGAGCTTGTAGAAAACGCCGCCGATCAAATCGTCGGTATAGCCCATGCGGACTGTTCTGATGATGCGGCGGCACTTGCGGAAATGATAAGGGTCAAAAATCCGCCCAGGCAGATAATGACCGTGTGCTACGAACCCGTAACCGGGGCGCACGTTGGCCCCGGCGCGCTGGCGCTGTTTTTCATGGGCAGCAGCCGCGAAGCGATTTAAGCTGCATTCTTACGGCTTCGGCCTTCTCCGCGGGCGTGCGCGCGCTCAGCTCATGCACAATGTAGCGCGGGGCTATCGCGTCTATAACGCGGCGCATTGCGTCCGTTTCAAGCGGGGAATGAGTATCCAGCGCCATTATGCGCGCGTAGCTTTGCGCGCTGCGCTCATCAAAGCTTTCGGCCGGTGTGATAACCTTTGTGTACTCCTCAATGGGCATATTCAGGCTGCATTTATGCAGATGAATGCCCAGTATGTGTTTTTTTACCCTCCAATGGGCCGCGACAACGTTTAATATGGCGTCCGCGGCCCCCTCCTCTTTTTGGGCTGTAAGCAGTCCGTTCAGCCTCAGCGCAGCCATAAGATGCCCCGTGTCCAGCATTATACCCTTGTTTTCGTATTCAACAAGGCTGAGCATCAGCTCCGTTTCCACGCTGTTTATAAGCGTCATGCCCGGCACGAAAAGGTTTTCAAAAAGCAGCGTGAAGCTATACTTCCTGCCGCGCATAACTCGGTTTATAAGCGCAGCCGTTGCGCGGATGACTTCCTCGTTAGTATGCAGCGCGTAGTTGCCCAGCACTTCCTCGTTTGATATATCCGCACAGTGAAAAACCGCATACTTCGCGCCCAAGGCTTCCGCGCGGTCCATGTCCTCGGTTATCTGCCGCTCGAATCCCACCGCATCAGCGCAGCAGTAATATTCCCGCCATGTTTTTTCGCTGCCGAAATGCTTATTCAGATATTCCGTATTGCCGTTATAGAAATCTGTCCAGTTGGGATAAAACATAAGGTGGTAGCCCGCCGCGCTGCCCTTTACTATATCCGTGCCGTATGGCGGGCAGGATATTACCTCCGCCCCGTCGCAGCGGCAATCATTATGGATATAATCATAAAGCCCCTCCCTGCCGCCGAGCGGCGCAAGCATGGGCAGATTGGATACTATGTTGACCAGATCAAGCGTCAAATTTCAACCTTCCCCTTCACGGAAATATTTTCAAGATATGCTTCGCCCGTCGCGCTGTCTGTCGCAGTATCGGCCTGCACACAGGCGCAATTTGGCAAATACCAGTCGTAAAAGCCTTTTTTAGGTCTGCCTGCCGCGCTGAGGAGAGCCATTATCACCCCGCCGTGTACAACGAATACCAGTCTGCTTTCGCCCGCGCTTTCCGCGGTGCGCACGCATTGCCAAAAGGAAGCGAGTATTCTTTCGGTAAAGGATGCTATGCTCTCCCCGTTTGGGCAGCGTCCCATGCAGCCGCCGTCTACCCATGCGCGGTAGGCGGCGTCGTTCACCATATCGTCCGCGCTCCTGTCCTCAAAGTCGCCAAAGTCCATCTCGCTAAGGCCGCTTACTATGCACTGCTCCGCGTTTGGGAAAAGTATGCGCGCAGTCTGCTGCGTTCGCATCAGCGGGGTAACTATAACGCTTTTAAGCGCGCTGTCCCCTCCGGCCGCTTTTGCGGACGCTATGCCTTCTTCACACAATGGCGAATCCGTGCGGCCAATGTAACGATTGAGCGCATTGCCAACGGTTTTGGCGTGCCTCATAAGATATACCCTCATATTTGCCCCTTTATTATAGTCGGTATGCCGCACACCATGCGCACCACGGCCTCGGCCTTTTGGGCAAGCAGAACGCAAAGCCTGCCGGCCGCCTCCCGCCCGAGGCGCACATTGCGTTCAACGGGTATTACGCCGCTGCCGACCTCGTTGCAGATAACAACATCCTTATCAACAAGCGCATCATATAGCTCCTGCGTGCGCGTATGGTCAGCAAAAAGAATGCTCTGCACGCCGTACACCACCCTTTTGCCGTCAAACGGATCGGTGGTGAAATCATCTTCCGTATAGCCAAGGTTTTTTGCAAATTCGCGTTTTCCGCTCGCTTCGGCCCCAATTATCAATATCATATATTTACCGCCTTTGAAACAAAAACATATGCCGTCAGCATTATAAGCTCGCTCATCTGTATGGAAAAGCCCGCAAGGTCGCCGCTCATGCCGCCGAACTGCTTTATCGCCATGCGTCTGAGCGCAAAGAACGCCATTATTGCGGCAATCACCATCGCCGCGCCGCCAATGCCCGCGATAAGGATAACTCCAGCCGCGCACAGCGCGAATATGCAAAGCAATATCCATGCCGCTCCCTTAGCCCCGGCGGAGGTAAAGGCACTTAGCAGTCCTTCGTGTGCGGATACGGTAAGCGTGCTCATAAGCGCGCCCACGGCGCGGCTTATCATATGCATAAGCCCCATTATCAGCGCGGTATTATAGCATAGCTCAAGCTCGCTTGAAAACGCAAAGTACCCAAGCATATACATGCCGAAGCTTATAACAGCAAACGCCCCCGCGTGGGAATCCTTCAGTATTTCCCTTTTGCGCTCCGCCGGTTGATGGCTGCTCAATGCGTCCGCAGTGTCGCAAAAGCCATCCATATGTATCCCGCCGGAAAGCAGCAGCGGTATGAGCGCAATGCCCGCCGCGAAAAGCGTTTGCCCTATTTTAAGCCGCAGGCATACCCATACCCACAGCGTAAGCGCCAGCCCTATCGCCGCGCCCACAAGCGGCAGCGCGCAAAGCATATAGCGCATATTCTCCTTTTTCCATTCAATGCGCGGCATGGGTATGCGCGAAAACATCAAAAATGCCATAGCTATCGATCTTAACGCATTCATATCAGCTTCCCCTTCAGCACTATCGGTATGCCCGCAACCAATTCATACACATTGTCCGCCATTTGCGCCAAAGCAATATTTATCCGCCCCAACGCGCGCACATAGCGCATTGTTTCATCGGAATATACTCCGGCGTCGCTGCCAACGTCGTTGGTTATCACTATAAGATTACTGCATTGCGCCGCAACGTGCTCCACGCCGCTTATAACGCGCGCGTAAGGATCGCTCACCTTGCCCGCATCGTCAAACATTTCGTTGGCGGTAAGGTTGCATATACATTCAAGCAGCGCCGTTCCGCCCTTGTTTTCAAGCGCAAGTGAAGCATAGTCACGGTAGCGCTCAATTGTTTCAAAGCCCTTGCCGCGGCGCATCTCCCTGTGCTTGGCTATCTTTTCCGCCCCGCCCTCGCCATATGGCTGCATTGCGGCAAGATAGTACCGCGGCCCGTTCAGCCGCACGGCAAGGCTTTCCGCATATGAGCTTTTGCCGCAGGCCGAGCCGCCCGTCATAAGCGTTATCACTTTATTTCTCCTCCCTGCGGCGTATATGCATCCACGTTTATGTCCTCAAACGTGGCCATGGTGTTATATACGCTGAGCGCCATATCCATAAGCGGAATTATGCACACGCCGCCCGTGCCCTCGCCAAGGCGCATATCGGCATAAAGCGGCGGCTCAAGGTCAAGCTCCTTCATAATGCGCTTTGCCGCGGGCTCCGCCGAAGCATGGCTGGGCAGCATTGCAATGCTGCACCTTGGGCAAAGGCGTGCGGCTATAAGCGCAGCCACGCTGCTTATGAACCCGTCTATTATTATAGGCACCCTGTAAAGCGCGCCGCCTATGAACGCGCCCGCCATCGCCGCCATATCGAACCCGCCAAGCTTGCCGAGTACATCAAACGCATCGGCCTTATCCGGCTTGTTCACGGCAATACCGCGCGCTATTGCGCTGCGCTTTCGCATAAGCCCGGCGTCGCTGAGCCCCGCGCCGCGACCAACGGCTTCATCAATCGGCGTATCCGTAAGCACGGCCGTCACGGCGGATGCGGTTGTGGTGTTGCCTATGCCCATTTCGCCCGTAACTATCAGCTTATAGCCCTTCTCTTTCAGCTCCCTTACGGTATCTATTCCCGCCTGTATTGCCCGCATAGCCTGCTCCGGCGTCATTGCCGGGCCAAGGGTAAAATTCATTGTTCCGTCCGCAACGTGCCTGTCCTTAACGCCGTCTGCCCGTGTAAGCATGCCCACGTCAACCGGATACACCTCCGCGCCCACGGTGCGCGCCATTGCGCACACGGTGCTTTTGCCGTGCGCGGCATTCGCGGCAACTATCGCCGTTACCTCGCTGCCGGTTTGTGTGACCCCTTCCGCCACAACGCCGTTATCCGCGCAGAACATGGCAACGCAGCGCCGCGATATGTCCACGTTTGCGCCGCCCGTGAGCACAGCCGTTTTTATCACCATTTCCTCCAGCTTACCAAGGCTGCCCAGCGGCTTTGCAATGCTGTCCCAACGGCGCTTTGCCAATGCCGCCGCGTTCATGTCCGCATCCGGCATGGCTGAATTGAGTCCGTTTATGTATTGCTTATAATCTACTGCCATCGGGAAAGCATCTCCTTCATGTATGCATAAACATCCATGCCGTACACCTTTTCAAGCGTATCGCGGTTCAGCGCCGTATTCGTATCGCCTATCGCCGCCATGCAGCCATGGTCGAGCAGCAGCGCGCGCGTGCCGTATTTTTTCGCAAGGGAAAGATCGTGCACCACGCTTATAACCGCCCTGTTGCCCTGCGCGAGCCATTCTTTTATCAGCGCGAATACCTGCCGCTGATATATCAAATCAAGGTGGTTCGTGGGCTCATCAAGCAGCAGATACTTCGGATCCTGCGCGAACACCTGCGCAAGGAACGTCCTTTGCAGCTCCCCGCCGGAAAGCGTAAGCACGGATTGCCTGCGCTGCGCCGCCATGCCCGTTTTTTCAAGGGCAAGCTCAACCATGCGCTCATCGTCATCACAGCGCCTTGCAAGCACTCCCGGCGAATAAGCATATCTGCCAAGGCGTACAACCTCCTCCACGCTGAACGAATACCCAACGTAATGGTTCTGCGTGAGCACGCCTATGTTCTTTGCCAATTCAACAGGCTTCTTTTTGCGTATATCCTGCCCGTTCAAAAGTATCTGCCCCGTGTATGCAACGCCGCCTGTAACGGCATTTATTATGGTGGATTTCCCCGCGCCGTTCGGGCCGGCTATCATAAGCCATTCGCCGTCGTTCACGGCAAAGGATACGCCCTTAACTATGTCCAGCGCGCCGCAGCGCACCGAGAGCGACTTTACCTCAAGCACGTCCGCTTTTCCCCCTTGCGCGATAGAATATTATTATAAACGCAACCGCGCCTATAAGGCTTGTAACAACGCCTATCGGTAGCTCCAATGGGCTTAGCAGCGTGCGCGCCGCAAGATCGCACAGCATAAGGAATATCGCCCCCGCAAACGCGCTTGCGCTAAGCAGCCGCTTGTGGTTCGGCCCCGCTATGAAGCGCGCCGCGTGCGGCGTAACAAGGCCCACGAACGCTATCGTTCCGCCTATTGATACGCATACGCCTATCAGCGCGGATACGCATATGAGCACCGTCAGCTTTGTCCTTTTAACGTCCACACCAATGTTTCGCGCATTATCCTCCCCCACTGCAAACGCATTCAGCTCCCTTGCCTTTATAAAAAGAATTCCGCCGAATATTACGAACGCCACCGCAAGCGCAAGCGCGTTTGCGTATTTTGAACCGTTAAGGCTGCCCATAGTCCAAAACGTTATCTGCTTGAGCTTGTTTGACGCAAACGTGATTATAACGCTCATGGCGCTGGATACAAACATTGAATATATAACGCCTATAAGTATTATTGTATTTGTTGAAAGTGAAAAATCAAGCCTGTATGCAAGGCCAAGAATTATCAAAAGCGATATGAACGCAAACAGTATTGCCATAACCATCGTGCCGGCGAACGGGAGCGAAGGGAACGATATGCCAAACGCAATGGCAATAACCGCGCCGAGGCTTGCGCCGGAGGACACGCCGAGCGTAGAGCCATCGGCAAGCGGATTTTTCAAAAGGCCCTGCATTGCCGCGCCGCAAAGCGAAAGCGACGCGCCCGTGAGCGCAACGCACAGCACGCGCGGCAGCCGCACGGTAAGTATTATTGACGCGGGCAGCTCCTTTGGCATGTCCAGCCCCAGTATCGCGCGGCGAAATATCTCCGCCGTGCTTTTAAGCGGCACGTTCACGCTGCCCAAGCATACGCATATAACGGCGGTCAATATGGCTGCCGCCGCAAATAATATGTATTCATATGCCCTGAAGCCTTCCTGCGTTCCGTTCATAAGCGTATTATACCATCAATATCCGATTATTCCCAATAAAAAGCCGCTCCCGCAGCAGCTTTCGCCGCGGGAGCAGTATTTAGCAGTATATGCCGCTTATTCGGCGGTCACAAAATCATAAAGTGCCTTTGCGCCGTCAAGCAGCCTGGGCGCAGGACGGCTGAGTTCATTGTTGGCAAGGTTGAGCACCGCGTTGTTCTTAACGGCGGTCAGCTCGCCCCAGCCTTCGCGGCCCAGTATCTCCTCAACGGGTGTCGGGCCTTCGCCATAATACATGGATATGGTAACTATGTAATCCGGGTTGCGCTCAATTACCTGCTCCTGAGAAATCTCGCCCCAGCCTTCAACATCGCTGAAGCAGTTGGTAAGGCCCATCATGGTGGCTATCTCATCCATAAAGGTGTTCTTGCCCGCAGTCCAAAGTCCCCACTGGAGCGGAGAAACTTCAAAGTAAACGGTCTTTTCGCCTTCCACCTTGTTGGCGGCTATCTGCTCAAAGCCTTCCTTCATCTGTGCAATAAGGCTTTCGGCTTCACTGTCGCGGCCTATCACCTTGCCTATAAGGGCTATTGAAGTATACACGCCTTCTATATCCTGTGCGTAGCATTCAACTACCTTTATGCCCGCTTCCTCTATTTTGGCTATAACGTCCTGGTCCTGATCCATTGCGCTGGTTATAAGCACATCCGGCTCAAGGGCAACAATTTCCTCTATATTCGTTTCGGAACCGGACTTGACGGATGCAACATCGAACACCTCGGCAGGATAGTCGCAGTATTCGCCGCGGCCCACTACCAGCTCGCCCGCGCCAAGGGCGTAGACGATTTCGCATTCGCCCGCACTAAGAGCGACTACCTTGCTCGCCGGCGCATCAAGCGTTACCTCGCGGCCCATCATGTCCGTTACGGTAATACCTGCGGGTTCAGGGTCGGCGCTCTGTTCGGGCGCTGCGGTGTCCGCAACGGGTGCGGTGGTTTCGGGCGCGGTGGTGTCCGCAGGGGGCGTCACGTCGCCGTTATCGGTGTTCTGGCACGCCGCAAAGGCAATGCACATCATGGCCGCAAGCAGCACGGCCAGCAGTTTTTTAGTGTTTTTCATGTTAAAGAAAACTCCTTTCCTTTGTTTAGAGGCAAATAAAAAGGCCGCAGCTTCCGGAATACAAGCTGCAACCATAATATAGGCAACCCGCGCCATATAAGTTTCACTCAACCCCAGAAGTTTTCCGTGCGAAAACAGGTTTCCCGACTTAGCTTCCCCCTAACAAAGCGCCTTCCCGCCCGATTTTATGGGCAGTGACATAAGTGCTTCTTCGTACGCATCACGGTTACTGGGATAGTTCGGAGCTTTCATCCGATTCCCCGGCCTTTATGGTGGCCGCGCCGCGCCTTAACGCGGCAGTATAATCGCACGCTGTTTACTTTTTACCCTTGTATTATATTGTGGATGGGGTGATAAGTCAAGGTTAATGAGCTTGCGCCAAATAATCCTCTATTGCTTTGCCTATCACCCAATTCAGCGATTGTTTTTCCCGTGCCGCCTCAAGCGCGGCGCGCTTATGCAGCTCCGGCGATATGCGGATATTCAAGCTGCCCTTATATTCCTTCTGCGGTTCCTTGCCAAGCCGTGCGCAAAGGTCAATATATTCGTCTACCGCGCTTTCAAAATCCTCCCTCAGCTCATCTATACTTTTGCCCTCAAACATTATCATGTCATTTATTCCGATTATCTGCCCGTACAAACAATCATCTTCAACGGAATAATTCACGCTGCCATGGTAATTTTTATATGTTAGAACTCCGTTCACTGTATGTATCCTCCTTCCCTAAGCACTTGGATTACTTTTTCCAATACATACCGTTTTAATACGTTGGACGGGTGCGGCTTATGATATCGTATAATGTTTCCGTCCTTATCAATAAATCTAATTGCCGACCCGCTCGTTTTGCCTGCATTATCTATTTCAAACCCCATCCATTTAAGCAATGTCTGCATCTCATCCGCGGTGAAATCGCGCGGCATTTGCAGCAACCTTGCTATCAGCTTCTGTTTTCTGTCCATATCCCATACCTCTTTATTTATATTATAGCACCGATTTGTATTTTTGCAACCGTTTTTCAGTTGCATTTTGTTTTCTTGTTTTTGCCCGATTTGTCATGTTATACTTAGCATAGTTTATTATATGAGGTTATTTTTATGTATCTCCCCGATAGCATTGCGCGGTGCGTAAGCGCGCTGCCTTATGAGGAAAGCGGAATCGGCATGTCCGGCTCAAAGGTGCTGTGCTATGAAAACATGGTGCTTAAAATCGGCACGGATATGGCTGACTATGAGCGCAGCCGCAATATTCTTGGCTTCCTTGAGGGCAAGCTGCCTGCCCCGCGCATAATTGAGGCCGCCGAAGAAAACGGCACTAACTATCTGCTGATGACCCGCATACGCGGCAAAATGGCCTGTGCAAAGGAATATATGGATAATGCGCCCGCGCTTTTGCCGCTGCTTGCAAACGCCATACATATGCTTTGGAACGTGAATACGGCGGATTGCCCGTATCAAAACATGCTTGAATCGAAGCTTGCCTTTGCAAAGCGCAATGTTGAGCAGGGGCTATGCAGCACGGATGACGCCCAACCCGGCACATACGGCCCGAACTGGTTCGCCGATCCTGCGGAGCTTTATAACTGGCTCATTGCAAACAAGCCGACAGAGCAGCGCGTATTTTCGCACGGCGATCTTTGCCTGCCGAATGTGTTCATAGATAACGGCAAAATAAGCGGCTTTATAGACCTTGGCTGGGCCGGCGTTACGGACATATATCAGGATATAGCTCTGTGCTACCGCAGCCTTGTAAACAACCGCGACGGAAGATACGGAACAACGCACCCGTATTTTGATGCGGATGCGTTGTTTAACCTGCTCGGCATAGAGCCAGACAGGGATAAGCTTTTCTATTATACAATGCTTGACGAGCTGTTTTAGGCTTTATTTCACAATAGGCCTGCCTATCCATTGCTCGTCCGGTGCAGCGCCCAACCATTTGGCTATGGTCGGCGCGATATCAAGTATGCTTATGGGTTCGCCCGTGAATTCATCCGGCGAACCATGCTCCGGTATTATCACGGGAATCGTCATGTCCTCCGGCGCGTCGCTGCCGTGGTTCATATCGTGTCCGCCATGATCGGCCGTAATCAGCACCTTATATTCTTCCGGCGTTGCTGCAAGCACGCGCTCTATGTTGGCCCATTCTTCGCTTACTATATCAAGATATTCTTCACTCATCCAGCCGAAACGGTGCCCGGTTTCATCCGCCCAGCCGAGATAAAGGAATATAAAGTCCGGCTTTTCGGCGGCCATTGCGGCTATCGCCGCGTCCGTCACGGTGCGGTCGGCCTTTATCCCCTGCTCGTGAAACATGGCGCTGTACAGCGAACAATCAAGCATGCCGGGCTTTGCCAGATCCCTAAGCTGCTCCCACGTATAATAAAAAGCGCAGCGCTTACCGGCATTGTGCAGCTTTTCTATAAGCCCATCCACGGGCCGCGCCATGGGCACGAACGTATTCGTCAGTATCCCGTGCCGCTGCGGCACAACGCTATGAAACAGCGACATATGGCATGGCAGCGTTACGGACGGGAACACCGATTTCGCCTGCATGTCCTTATAGCGGCAGTTTTTCAGCATATTATCCGCGTATTCGCTGCCGCATGCGGCTATGCTGTCCGGCCGCATACCGTCCACCAATATAAGCAAAACCTTATCCATGGTATCCTCCGAGTAAAACAAAAGCGCCGCACATAATGCAGCGCCATGTTCTTTTTTGAAAAACGCGCACCCGCCGCTCGACATAAAGCACCATGGGCGGCACACAATAAGCTAAGCTCCGGCCATGCATTCCCGCGGCACATCAGATTTTCCGCTTAATGCTGCTTCCGTCAGGACCTGACATGGTTCACGGCATCCGATTGCACAGGACACAGCCTTCAATGCTTCGCCCTTGTTCCAGCCCCACAGCGCTTCGCCTCACGGCGGGAATCACACCCTGCTATAGCGGATTGCAGGTACAGGGCACCGCTAACTCCCCGCTTGGCGCGCAAGAATATTGTATCCGTTTCCGCGCCGCTTTGCAAGCTAATTTTTCAATTCAAACGGCATGCTTTTACCGGATGGATATAAAACCTCCCCCGATGATTCACCGGGGGAGGTTGCTTTGCTTTTTATGCCGCGCTTTATGTGGCAAAGCCGGTGAAGGCCCACGCCACCAACACGAACAGCAGCAGTATTCCGAGAGCTATTGGCAGAAAAACCGCAAATGCGGAAAGGATAAGGGCTTTAAGATCCCCCTTTTCCAAGCCGCCCTCCTTGTGTATTTCATCGGAGAGAGTCTCTGCTTTCTTGGGGTCATACTTTTTAAGCTTTCGAAGCCTATCAATAAGCATGACTTACTTTTCCTCTTTCTTGCCATTCCGCTCAAAGAGATATTTGCCGTTTTCGTCTATCTTCTTATCCAGGAAATGGCAGGCTACGAAATGGCCGGGCTCGACCTCCACATACGGTGGGGGTACGCGCTTGCACTTTTCGCAGGCCATATAGCAGCGGGTGTGGAATTTGCACCCTTCCGGAGGACGGATTGGACTTGGGATATTGCCTTCCAGAATAATACGATCCTTGCTGGCGGAATCGGGATCCGTCGTGGGGATGGAGGAAAGCAGCGCCACGGTATATGGATGGCGGGGATCCTTAAATACCTCTTCAGCCGTACCAAGCTCCACCAGGTTGCCAAGATACATAACGCCGATACGGTCGGAAATGTAGCGGACAACGGACAGGTCGTGGGAGATGAACAGATATGTCAGATTCTCGCTCTCCTTCAGCTCCTCAAGCAGGTTGATTATCTGGGACTGTATGGACACATCCAGTGCGGATACGCACTCATCGCAAACGATGAACTTGGGCTTTACAGCCAAAGCACGGGCAATGCAGATGCGCTGACGCTGACCGCCGGAGAACTGGTGAGGGTAGCGATGGAGCATATAGCCCTGCAAGCCGCACTCCTCCATAACGCGGAGTATGTACTCCTTCATCTTGGGGTCGCGCGCCTTGAAGAACTTATGCGTAACAAGACCCTCGCCTATTATCTGGCCCACGGTCATGCGCGGGTTAAGCGAAGAATAGGGGTCCTGGAATATAATCTGTATATCCTTACGCAGAACGCGCATTTCGGAATAGTTCAGCCGGCTGAGGTCAATGCCGTTGTCCAGCATGGCTTCATACTCCCGGAACTTAGCATCGTCCTTATACTTGGCCTTGATAGCCGCCACGTTTGCTTCCTCATCCTTAAGCAGGGCATTGAGCATATCAAGCTTTTCCTGCAAAGCCCTTTTCCTTGCCCTGTAAAGCTGCGCCTTGTGCAGGGCCTTGCGAATCTTGGGCTGAGGATTCTTGAATTCCTTGTCGGCCTCAATCTCCTTGGCAATAGCCTCGTTAAGGGATATCTCGCCGTCCATATCCCGCATCTGCTCCCTGATTTTGGAAATCTGGATATTTGTGCGGTACTTTTTCAGCAGCGCCTCCGCGCCTTCCCTCGGGTCGTCAAGCGCGGCAAAGCCGCCCAGTATCTTAACAACGTTCTGGAAAGCGGTCTGCGCTTCGGCCTCAAGCAGGTTCTTGGTCTGATGCTGATAGAACGTAGCCTGCTCGCCCGCCTTTTCCACTTCCGCGGCGGCAGAGTGAGCCTTAGCTTGCTCCTTCTTATATCGCTCAATCATCTTGGGCGCCCGCATCAGGGTCTTTGCCACGTATTCGGGGGCAAAATCCTCCAACGTGCGGCCGTAATACAGGGTGCTGCCCGCAGTCTGATCGTATAGCTGAAGTATGGTTCTGCCCAACGTGGACTTACCGCAGCCGGATTCACCCACCAGGCCGAATGTTTCGCCGCTGAAAATATCTATTGTGATATCCTCGTTGGCCCTTACATACAGCTGTTCTTTCTGGAACCACTTAGTTTTGGCTACAGGAAAGTACTTTTTAAGATTTGTGATTGACAACAGCTTTTCCGTGTTCTTCACTGCAGCGCACCTCCTTCATGGGATAGAAACAACGAATTCTCTGACCGGGGAATACTTCATTGAGCGTAGGCTCCTCTTCCAAGCAGCGCTGAGTGGCGTATTTGCACCTTGGCGCGAACTTGCAGCCCTTGGGCAGCGCCAGCGGATGCGGCACCACGCCGGGAATGGGCTTTAGCTTGGTGCCCACATTGTCCATACGGGGGATGGAATGCATCAGGCCCTCCGTATAGGGGTGGCTCGCCGGGCAGTCCTGGCTGAATATGGTCCGCGCAGATGCCTGCTCCACAACCTGACCGCAGTACATAACAACCACATCGTCCGCCATTTCGTTTATAACGCCCAAATCGTGGGTTATGAATATTATGGCGGTGCCGTTTTCGCGCTGAAGCTCGTTCATCAGGTGCAATATCTGTGCCTGAATGGTAACGTCCAAAGCGGTGGTAGGTTCGTCCGCTATAAGTATCTTGGGCTTGCAGGCAAGCGCCATTGCTATCATGACACGCTGCCGCATACCGCCGGAAAGCTGATGGGGATACTGGAGCAGTACCGTTTCGGGGTTAGGTATCTGCACGGCATAGAGCATCTCCACCGCCTTCTTCTCCGCTTCCTTCTTGCTCATCTTCTGGTGAATTATGAAGGGTTCGCTGAGCTGACGCTTGACGGTGAACACCGGGTTCAAGCTTGTCATGGGCTCTTGGAATATAACGGATATCTTATTGCCGCGTATGGAGTACATCTCCTGTTGTGAAAGCTTGGTCAAATCCTTGCCTTCGAATATAACCTCTCCCTCTGCAATATAGCCATTGCCATCCAGCAGTTGAAGGATGCTCATGGCGGATACGGATTTGCCGGAGCCGGACTCGCCCACTATACCTATGGTCTTGCCGGAATCCAGCGAGTATGATACGTCGTTGACAGCCTTAACAATACCTTTTCTGGTCTTAAAATAGGTATGAAGGTTTTTTACTTCTAATAAAGCCATTTCTTTGCCTCCATCCATTATTTCTCTTGGGAGCTCTTGGGGTCAAGAACATCCCGCAGGGTGTCGCCGATGATGTTGATGCTGATAGTCGCCACAGACAGCGCAATGGCGGGGAACAGCCACTGCCACCAGAAGTTCTGGATGACTATGGAGTTGTTGGCGCCGTTAAGCATATTGCCCCATGTGGGCTGCGGCTGCTGTACGCCGAAGCCCAGGTAGGAAAGGCTGGACTCGGTAAGCATGCATCCTGCAAAGTCCAAAGTGATGTTCACCAGAATAATGGATATGACGTTGGGAAGAATATGCTTGAAGGCTATTCTGTTCTCCTTTACGCCCATTGACTTGGCAGCAATTACGAACTCCTTCTCGCGCTCCGCCAACACCTGAGCGCGAATCATGCGGGCAAGACCCGTCCAGCTCAGCAAGCCAAGTATTATCATGATTATGAATATTCTGGTATTTTCGCCTATCGGCATCGTTCGTATGACGTAGGAAAGCATCATGGCGAACGGCAGGAAGGGCAGCGAGGAGAAAATCTCCGTTATGCGCATGAGCAGCATATCCACCCAGCCGCCGAAGTAACCGGAAAGGCAGCCCACTATAACGGCGATTATGGTGGAAACCACAACGGCTACCGCGCCGATGGTCATGGTCATCTTGCCGCCGTGTATGATTCGGGTGAGTATGTCGCGGCCTCTGCTGTCGGTACCGAGAGGATAGCCGCTGAAGCCGACGCTTTCCACCAGCTTATCTTCGCTGTCTACCATATAGCTCTGCTTGGAGCCGGTGTAGACAAGGCTGCACTTGTCGCCATCCACGTTGCACTGGCCACCGTCGTTATGACCCCATGCGTACACGTTGCCGGTTTCGCTGACTGCCACAAAGTGACGGGTACCCGCCTTGACTCCCACTATCTTTTCGTTTGCGGTAGCTTCGGGGATATCCTTTTCGCCGTATTCGGAGGCGCCGAATACCACCATGCTGCCATCGTCCATTACGAAGCAGTAGCAGTTATTGGTAGCGGCAATATCCAAAACCTTGCGATCCTTCATATAGGTACGCAGATTTTGAATCTGGCCGTCCTTATTGGAGTAAGCGGTCTGCTTATTGAAGGTGAGGGTCTGGCCGCCGGTAACGGTGCCGTCCTCCTTGAGCAGTATCGCATAATAGTTGGAGAAGGCAACCTTCTGCACTTCGGTATTGTACTTCTCCTTATTGGCAAACTCAACAAGGCTGAGCATGCTGTTGTTGTTGCCCCACATATACATACGCCCGTCGTCCATTACAAGGGCCGTTACCTGATAGCCGCAGATGAGCTGACGTACATGGTCGGGATCGATGGTGCCGTTAATAAGCTCCTCCGGCTCCTCGGTATATGGGTCGTTCGGGTTCTTGAGATAGCCGTACTGAGCGTTGCCGTTGGAGCCCCAGCCGATCACCTCACCATCGGTAGTGACGGCTATGATATGGTCCGAACCGGCGGCAGCGGCAACCACCTTGCCGGGCTGTATGGCATCGGGATAGTCGGAATAGTCCACGCCCGTAAGGTTGTTCTTAACGTTGCCCCAAAGATAGAAGGTATTATCCTTGCTTACGCCAACGGTGAAATCGGCAAAGCCGTTTATATCCTTTATCTGGTTCTTCAAGCCTTCCGGCACCGTTTTCATGTTGTTAATCGGGGGCATGTTGGCCTGGAGCGGATCGGTGTAATTAAGATCCATGGGCACGAAGTACGGCCCGATGAACACAAACAGGAACATGCCTATCAGCACAACCAATGCAACCACGGCCAGCTTCCTGCGAAAGAAAGCCTTCGTTGCCATTACGGAAGGGCTTTCAATCTTTTCGATGGCGAACTTTTCGTCATCACTCATTTCTTTGCTGCCACCACGGAAGGTCCGCCTGAACCAGTTGCCCAAGGTGCTGAACACGCCGTTCTTTTGGGCAGTGCTGTTGTTTTTCTTTTCCATAGACTGCCTCCTTTACTTGTTGACGCGGATACGCGGATCGACCAAACCGTATACAAGGTCGATAAGCAGGTTGCCGAAGAGGGAAATGGAAACGTAGAACATCTGTAAAGCCAGAATGACCTCGTTATCATTGCCGTTCAGGGCGTCAAAATATACTTTACCGATACCGTTAAGGCCGAAGATGTTTTCAATCATTACAGAGCCGCCGAATATGCCGAGGAACCAGCCTATGATCAGCGTAATGATCGGCAGCAGAGCATTGCGCCATGCGTGGGAATAGATTACAACCTTTTCCCTGACGCCCTTTGCGCGTGCCGTGCGGATGCAGTCCATGGACAGCGCCTCTATCATTGCGGCGCGGACGTAACGGGTCATGCCGCCCAATGAGCAGAACGTCATTACTATAAGCGGCAATGCCAAATGGTACATCTTATCCCAGAACTGTTTTGATTTGCTCCAATGCAGACTCCCCGCCGTTGTCATGCCGGAAACCGGGAACCACCCAAGCACCACGGCAAAGAGCCAAATGAATACAATTGCGATAATAAATGTCGGTAAACTGTAGCCTATAATCGTGCCCACCTGCACGGCTACGTCCCTTCTGCTCCCGCGCTTTACTGCGCAGAATATGCCAAGGGGAATTGTTATGCCCAAGGCAAGAATGGTGGCGAAAATGTTGATGAAAATGGTGTTCTTCATGGGCTCCACCAGCACCTCGATAACGGGCTTGCCGTATTTAGTGGACTGGCCTAAATTGCCCTGAAGCAGGCCGTCGTATCTGCCGTCATAGAATGGGTATATACCCAGCCAGCGGAAATAGCGTTCGAGCTTTGTACCGTCCGTTCCGTAACGTCTTTTCCAAAATTCGAGGCGCTCGTTATAATCCAGCTTACGGTTGGCCTGAACCTCCGTTTTTGCTGCTTCCGCCGCCTTATCTATGGGCAGCATATTGTAAATCATATAAATCATGAATGAGAGAATAAAGAATACGAGAATAATGTATAATACTCTCTTAACTATGTATTTTCCCATAGGCACCCTCCGTTTGATATGCCCGCGCGGCTTAATGCGGGCTATGCCGTTAAGAATCTCTAAAAAGCGCCGACCTGCACAGGAAGGAATCCTTATAGACATGCAGATCGGCGCATGCGCTTAAACCTGTAACCGGAAGATCGCCTTTCACAACGCGGGGGGCATATTATATGCCCCCGCACAATTGTTTGCGCTTAAAGCGATCTTATATTTTCTTCTGTGTTGAACCGATTAATAGTTCTCGAAGAAGTCGGCCTCGTCCATGAGATAGTAGGCTGAATAGCTATCATACTGAGCCGGATCGATGGTCATATTGAAGGAGAAATCGTATGCGGCGCTGTTGAAGCCGGTAGCAAAGTTGATTGCGTTCAGCTTGGCCACGCCGTCCCAACCGTAGTCGGTCATCTGGCTCAGTTCGCCGTAGAGACCGGTATTGAAGTCGGTGGAGGTATATACGATGTAGGCACCGATCTCGGTGGTGGCATTGGGGTTAGACTGCCATGCGGTGATCAGCATGTCGGTTACGTTGTTGGGCTGAGTACCGAAGTAGTTGATTGCCAGCGGCATGTAGAACTCGCCATCGATCTCAACGGTCTTGTAAGCGCCGTCGGTGGACTTAAAGACGATGTTCTGCGGGGAGCGCTCATAGCCTTCCAGCTTCTTATAGCGGACGGGGTCGGTGCCGGCAACGTAGGGTTCACCCTTTTCGTTGTAGATCCAGCCGCCTTCGTCGAGAACCGCGTTAGCGGAGTCGGAGCTGTAAGCATACTGGTTCAGTATGATTTCGTCCTCAACGGCCTTGTAGGCGGAGAAGCCGGTGTAGTACGGACCATGCACAACGGAGCCGAAGCCGCCGGTAAAGGTCTGCGCGAACTCGGGACGGTTGATGGTGTAGCAGATGGCCTGACGCACTTCGGCAAAGGCGGTGGGGCCAAGGTCGCAGCGGAAGCCGAGCTTACCGTAACCGGCGCGGTCGTAATGGGTTTCGGCGAACTTGCCTGCACCTTCGTCAACAAGCTTCAGGGCAGCCTTGGTTTCGTCACCGCCGGTGATGCCGGAGATGATGTCGATTTCGCCCTTGAGGAGCTGGTCGTTCTGGGTTTCGCTGATAACCTTTACATAGGTGAGGGTTTCGATGCTGGGCTTGCCGCGGGCATCGTCGCCGGGATAGATGGGGTTCAGCGTCAGGGTAGCGGTCCTGGAGGAAGCGTCATAATCGGACACTACATAGGGGCCGCTGTAGGGAAGATCGGAATCCCACTTAAGGTTATTGTTGATAACGTCAGCCATAACAAAGGCGTCAACGCCGTCCTTGGCTTCCTTCTTATAGAAGCCCTCGGAGAGGCCGCACTCTTTGTTCTCGTTGACAATGATCTCGTTCTCGCCAAGGTACATCTGCATGGGAGCAGGGCTGAAGCCGGCAAAGGTTATCAGATAGTAGTAATTGGCATAATCAGCCTGATAGGTGATGGCAAAGGTGTAATCATCAATGAGCTGCACGCCCTTGAAGTAAACCGGATCGCCCTCGCCCTCATAGGCCTTGAATTCATCGAAGCCTTCAACAACCTGGCCCTCATTGCCGTTGCCGCCGGCAGCCACCGCCACATTGGTGGAGTTGGCCAGCAGGTAAGCAATGTAGTTCTTGGCGGTGATGGGGGTGCCATCGGAGAACTTCATGTCATCGCGGATCTTGATGGTGTAGGTCAGGGTGCCGTCCTCGTTCTTAACGTGGGTGGGCTCTTCGGCAACAGCCATCATGTTCCATGCATAGGAACCGTCGAAGCCGGACATAACGGTGGAATAACCGGTGGTCAGATTCTGGATGTCCAGATCGGAAGAACCGGGTGAGGACTTGCCCCAAGACGCGTTGCGGAAGCTGCCGGAAAGCTCGGTGCTGCTGCCGAGAATGAAGGAGCTGGTTTCGCCTTCCTTAACGGTGGCGGCAACGATGGCATCCGCGGGTCCCCAGTAAGGAGAGGTCGCGAAATTTTCAATCTTGGCATTGTAAACATCAAAGTACTGGTTGGAGTAAAGAGGTATTTCGCATACCATGTAGTTCCAGCGCTGGATGTAAAGCTTCCACCATTCGGCGTAAACGTCATCTTCGGTCTTGTACTTGTCGCTGCCCTCGGGTACGCTGCAGTTGTAAACCATGGCCATGGAAAGGAAGTCCATACCAAGCTCATAGGTCTTGCCCTCGTACGTTACGGTGGCGATGCCGTCCTCATCCTCTTCAACCATGTCTATGGTGATCTTGGAGCCGATCTTCTTATAGACAGAGGTGTAATCCTGATGGACGATGGCGCCGTTCTCGTCTACCACATAGTTCGGAGCAACGGGGTCGGTGCCCGCGTTGGGATCCGGAGTAGTATCGGTGCCTGCGTTGGGATCCGAAGTAGTGTCGGTGGTCGGTGTCGGTGCATTGGTCTGCTGATCACCACCGGTGGGATTCTGCGGCTGGCAGCCTGCGACTACGCAAAAGACCATCATGGCAGCCAGCATCAGTGCAAAGAACTTTGCAAATTTGATTTGCATGTTTTTTCCTCCTTGTTTTTTTATATTTTACCGCTCATGTCGGAAAATATCATGTTGTGCTCTTGGATAAATCGGCTGGATATTTGCATGGTAGAACTGCATATACGGCCTTTCTATCATCTTATAATGAATTCTATCACATGGCAGAATAAAATGCAACATAAATGTTGCGCCGTTATGAATACTGCATGTCAAATATGCAATTTTCCCCAAAAACAGGCATACTCTGCACATATTACCGTATGTGCGGATATGTATTTTTTATGCCCGTACCGCTTTCATACGCTTGCATTATTTGCCGTTCGCACCATTCTTTGCCGATGCATCGTTTACGGCCGCGCCCTTTTTGCGCAAATTCCCCCTGCGCGGCGCGCGTGTGCGGCTAATTTTTTAATTCGCGCTTGCATCCTATCCTCAATATGATATAATAGCAAAGCAGCGTGTGCCCATAGCTCAGCTGGATAGAGCGTCAGACTCCGACTCTGAAGGCCGAAGGTTCGAATCCTTTTGGGCACGCCATATGCAAAAAGTATCTGCACGGCGGGTGCTTTTTTCTTTATGTTTTCATTTTTGTGATGTACAATTTCTATATAATGCATGAAAGGGCGATAAGCTATGAAACATACAACGCTTTGCTATATAGAAAAGGACGGCAAATACCTTATGCTGCACCGCGTAAAAAAGCGGCACGACGTGAACCACGACAAATGGATAGGCATAGGCGGGCATATTGAGCCGAACGAAACAGCAGACGAATGCATATTGCGCGAAGCCAGGGAGGAAACCGGACTTACGCTGACCAGCTTCCGTAAATGCGGCGAGATTTTGTTCGACAGCGCCCCATGGCCGGAGGAGATGATGCACCTTTATTATGCGGACGGGTTCACAGGAAAGTTGACGGACTGCGACGAAGGCGAACTCGTGTGGCTGGACAAAGCAAAGCTGAAGGAATTGCCTGCGTGGGAAGGCGACTTTATATTCCTTGAGCTAATGGAGCGCCATGCGCCGTATTTTGAAATGGAGCTGCATTACAACGGCGAAAAGCTTGACCGCGCAATATTGAACGGCGCACCCTTGCCCCTGCCGAACTGGCGGGATGCGATAGACACCCTGTATTGACCGCAGTAATTGAACGCTGAGGATATTCCATGCTTGATATAATAAGGCTTTATGATTCAAAAACAAAAAAGGCCGTTGCGCGGGGCATACTGGAAGCCCTTCCGGAATGGTTCGGCATTGCGGAGGCGCGCGAGGAATACATTGCGCAAAGCGCCGCCGAGCCATTTTGGTGCGCCTATGACGGCGATAAGCCGATAGGCTTCCTTTATATACACCAAACGGGCGACGCAACGCTGGAGCTTTACGCAATGGGCGTTTTGAAGGAATACCACCGCTTGGGCGCAGGCAAGGCATTATTCGCCGCGGCATATGAATATGCGCGCGCAAACGGCTATTGCTTTATTCAGGTAAAAACGGTACAAATGGGCAAATACGCGGACTACGACAAAACAAATCTTTTCTACAAGTCGCTCGGGTTCAGGGAGTTCGAGCTGTTCCCAACGCTTTGGGACGAGCGTAACCCGTGCCAAATCTATGTTATGGCGGTAAAATAAAGCGATACACACCACTTAGTGCATTTGCATAGCTTCATTCGCCGCCAACAAATTCACCCAAGCGCAGCGGTATATGGAATAAAAGCCTCGGCGGGAAATCTCCTGCTGAGGCTTTTTTGCGGTACATCCGTATTTATCATGTTCTTGATTTAAGATACGCTTCCAGCTTTTTCTTTATGCGCTGCAATGCATTATCCACCGTTTTTGGCCCGCGGCCGAGCGCGGCGGCAATCTCCTGATAGCTATGCCCTTCAAGGAAAAGCTCCAGCACGTCCTTTTCAAGCGGCGTAAGCATGGTATCCAGCATTTTTGTCATGTCCGTCATGCTTTCGCGGCTTATTATCAGCTCCTCCGGATTATCCGTGCGCGCGGCCGGCATTGTGTCTATCAGCGTGCGCTCGTTTTCGTCGTCCGTGGCCTTATAAAAGGATATATATGTGTTCAGCGGAACGTGCTTTTTGCGCGTGGCCTGCTTTATTGCGGTTATAATCTGGCGCACTATGCACAGCTCCGCAAAGGAGCGGAAGCTCATGTCGTGCCCCGGTTCATAATCGCGCACGGCCTTATACAGGCCTATCATCCCCTCCTGAAGCAAATCTTCCCTGTCCGCCCCAATCAGGAAATACGGCCTCGCCTTTATGCGCACCAAGTTTTTGTGCCGTTCGCACAGCGCTTCCTCTGCCCATGCTTCGCCGCTGCGCGAAAGGGCTATCAGTTCTTCATCGCTCAGCTCTTCCGCGCGCCGCGCCGCTGTGCTCTCGTCAATGTGTTCCACTATGCCTCGTCCCTTTATCAGTTTTTCCTTATTCCGTCCTGCCTGCGCTTTTCAAACATAAGCACCGCCGCAGCTACGGCCGCATTGAGCGAATCTATTTGGCCAAACATGGGTATGGACACAAGGAAGTCGCACTTTTCCTTTACCAGCCTGCCTATGCCGTCCCCCTCGCTGCCTATCACCAGCGCAAGCGCGCCTTCCATGCGGGCGGACGTCATCGCCGTGCCGCTCATGTCCGCGCCTGCTATCCACAGTCCCTCGTCCTTCAGCCGCGCTATGGCGTTTGCAATGTTTGCAACGCGGGCAATGTGCGCGTATTCAACGGCGCCTGCGCTCGCCTTGCAGGCGGCTGCCGTAACGCTTACGGCGCGGCGGCGCGGGATTATTATGCCGTGCGCGCCCGCGCAAACGGCGCTCCTTATTATGGAACCGAGATTGTGCGGATCCTCTATCCCGTCCAATATTATTATGAACGGCTTTTCGCCCTTTTCTTTGGCAAAATTCAATATATCCGCTATTTCGCAGTATTCAACGCCCGGCACCATTGCCACTATGCCCTGATGGTTGCCGGTTTTCTGCCCGTGACCGAATGGCATGCAAAGCTCGTCCAGCTTTTCGCGCACAACGCTGTCCACGCGGATGTTATTGTCCCGCGCAAGGTTGATTATCTCCCTGAGAGAACCGTCTATCTCTTTGGTCACCAGTATCTTATCTATGCTCCTGCCGCTGCGCACAGCCTCGCGCACGGCATTGCGACCCATTATAAGGTAGGGCAGCTCATCCTGCTCCTCGTTCGCCTGCGGCGCGTTCTCCGCCTGCTTATCGCGGGCCTTATATGCGGTTTCCTCGCGCTTTGCCTTATAATTATCTTCCTTCTTGGCGCGGTCGTAGCGGCCTTCGGCATTGTCCCGCTTTTTATAATACGGTTTCTGCTCGCCGTCCTTATAATACGGCTTCTGCTCCGCTCCCCTGCGGTCGTTCCCGCGGTTAAATGATTTTCCGCCTTTATTATATCCGCCTTCGGGGCGCTTGCCGCCGCGCTCCTGGCGGCTGGAATAGGTTACGGGCATACCGTCGCGGAATACCACCTCGTTCACGTTGCGCTGCTCATCGCGGCGATAGTTGCGGCTGTTATGATACTGGGCCATTTTTATTTCTCCTTAAATATTCGTCTTGTTATATGCAGTTTTCGCGTGCAAAGCGCGATATTTCGGCGTCGCTTGTGCCGGACGCAGCCAGTTCTTTAAGCTTTTCCAGCCTTTCGCGTACCTCGCCCGCCTTGCCGCAGCTCATTTTGCCCTCCGGACATGCGCCTGATGCGCAGAACGGCCCGCATATGGAAAAAAGCGACGGCGCTTCGCGCATGCACATGCCAAGCATTGCCCATGCCAGCGCGCGTATCTCCCACTGCGCCCTATTGCAGCAGCGAAGGTTGAAAAAGTGCATAAGCTCCCGCGCGTTCATTGTGAATACCATTCGTGTTTCCGCGGCGTTGGGCAGCATGAAGCGCGCATCCTCCGCGGGAATGCCGAGCGAAAGCCAATGCTGATAGAATTGTTCGCACTGCTGTATCTGCGCAATGTATTCAAGCTCCGCTTCCTCTCCAAGCGCCTTTACGCTGGGGGGAACGATATAGTCAAGCGCATCCTTTTTAACATAGCGCTGGGACTGCACGGAAAAGCTTGCTATGCGGTGGCGCGTTATCTGCGCCAGCAGCGCGCGGCTCACTCCCTGCGCCGCAAAAGTGAACGATGCATGCTCTATCGGGGAAAGATGCCCCAACGATATAAGCTTTTTAACAAAGCTTTCGCTTTTGCCCTGCACGGCGTCCTTGAGCGAAAGAATGTCGCTGTCGCTGTAACAAAGTCTGCCCGCCAAAGCTATTGCCGTTTCGGGTTCTGGCGTATGGCAAAGCAGCAGCGCCTCCATATTTCTTTGCGGCATTGGTTTATCCTCCGTTTTGCTGTTTATTCAAGTATAAGCTTCATCAGCTCCGTAAGCCTTTCATCCCGGCCGTTAAGATATAAATACCCTATCAGCGTCTCCAGCCCCGTGGCCGTGCGGTAATCGGAAATGGTAGCGTTCTTGGCCACCGTGCCAAGGTGCGAATTGCGCCCGCGCTTGTATACGCCCATCTCCTCATCGTCAAGCAGCGGCTCTATTTTGCGGAAGCCCTCCGCCTGCCCCTTGGCGCATACGCGCTTTGCGCTCATCAGGTGCAACTCATGCACCTTCGCGTCCGCCTGCGTTACCAGCAGCGTGCGCACATACAGATCAAAAACCGTGTCCCCTATAAAGGCAAGGTTAAGCGCGGGCAGCTGCGCTGCCTTCTGCTCTCGCTCGCCCGTGGGCAGGGCGCGGCGTATTGCGGCGACTATTGCGCCGGTTTGTTCAAATGCATTCTCCATCGATTATATTATAAATGTGTACAGCCGTGAAATCAATAAAAAAGCGGGTGTTAAATTCCCGCTTTTGCTTTTACTCCTGCGGTGTAACGTCCTGATAGAAGACCTCTATCATTGTATCAAATACGGATTGCTTATCAAGCGTCAGCTCAACGTGATCCTCGTCGCTCACTATGGATTCACCTTCAAGCTTGTATATGTCGCCGGAAAAGGACATGCCCGCCGCCTCGGTAGCGAGATATGTAAGCTCGCTCACGTCAAGGTCGCTCAGTATATACTTGCTCAGCGAAGAATATATGTTCAGCACGCACGCCGGATTTTCCGCCACCTTCTGCCGCGCGGTCTGTATCATTGCAAGCAGATATTGCTTCTGGCGCGCCATGCGCTCCGCATTGCCGGTTTCGGTAAGCTGGCGGCTGCGGATATATGCCGCGGCCTGCTTGCCGGTAAGCGTAACCTCCGCGCCTTCCTTCATATTTTTGCACCCGGGCATGTTGCTGAACGGATAATCCCCCTTTATCGTAACCGTTATACCGCCCAGCGCATCGTTCAGGTCCGCTACGCCGCCCATATAGAACGCGGCATAGCCGTCTATCTGCAATCCGTAGAACAGCGCGGACACAGCCTCCCTGCAAAGTTCGCAGCTTACATTCAGCCCATCCCCATATGAATACGAAAGGGCTATCTGCGCGCGGCCTACGCCCGCCGTGTTGCCGTCCTTATCCAGTATTGCCATGTCACACATGGTATCGCGGTTGACGGCTATGAGCGACATTTTGTCGTTCACCGTATCAAGCGAGGCCAGTATTATAACGTCCGCCTGGTTATCGTTGCCGTATTTCAGCGGCTCTTTTGGCTTTTTGTTGGAGTCCACGCCTATGAACAGCAAATTTATAAGCTCATCTTTGTATTTATAATACCGCCCGCCGCTGGTGATATCGTAATCTATCGGCACGCTCGGCGTGGGCGCAGGTGTAGACGCGGCAATGCCGCCGTTCTCATCCGGTTCTGCCGATGCGGGAACCTCAACAAGCATAGGTGCCTTGGTTTCCTTACCGCTGAGCGATGCGCGCCCGCTCATCCATATTATAAGTGCTGCGCATACCAGCGCCGCCGTCAGCGCCGCCAGTATTATGAATATCAGTAATATCGGGCTCAGCCGTTTGCGTTTTTTTGCGTTCGTATTTTCCATGTATATTACTCCGCCTGCGCGTCAAGCAGCGAATACTGCGCGGTCAGCTTGGCCTGCACAAGATAGCGCTGCATGCGGTTCTGCTTATAGCATGTTGAAAGCGTAAGCACCTTATCGCCAAACGCGGGGAACATTTCGCGGTCGTAATTCGTATTCACGCCGTCCGCCAGCTTGTCAAAATAGCGTTTGAACTCATCCTCATCCGTAAAATCATGGCAAAGGAGCAGATGCTCGCTGCTGTGCGGATAGGCCGCAAAAACGGTGTATTCATATATAGCGTCGCTCATATAGATATACACAGTTCTGTGTTCTTCAAAATACGCGGGGTCGGCAAAGTCGTTAAGCGTGGCAAACATGGTGCCGTTCTTCCTGTTGTGCCCGTAAAGCACGGTGACGGGATCCGAAAAGTCCCGCTTGTTATAGCGCTGCGAAAATATACTGCCGCCGGAATAATAGCTGCCGTCAACGGCATGATCTGAATAGAACTCGTCCTTATCCTCGCTCTGCACCACGGCGTAATTGATTATGCTGCCCGGCATATCTATCCATGCGTAAATGTCCGGATTCAGTTCCGTAAGCGCATCGAAATTTATGCTTCGGAATTTTTTCTCCGGCTCCGCATCCGCTGCGTCCGGCTGCGGTTCGGCGTCAGGCGCGGCAGTTTCTTCCGGTCCCGCTGTGTCCGCCTTAGGCACGGCAACCGTCATATCCGATGCAATGTCGTTAGCCAGCTTGTCGTTAAGGCTATTCCCGCGCACATACTGAACAATATAAAGTATGCACATCACGCAAACGACTGCCATTGCGGCGGATATAATGCCAAGTATTATCTTAACCGATTTTTTCATTTGGCTCCCCCTCGTTCAAACGGTAAAAAAATGCCCCATAAACTACGCATTTATGAGGCTCTGTTTTGATTGTGATGCAAATTCAGCTTAGGCGTTGGCCTTCCTGCCTACATACAGCGCCACGCCGCCGCAAAGCACGGCCAGCAGCACTATGCTCTCGATACCGAAATCATATCCGGTCTGCGGAGAGGTAGGATCGCTGGAAACATCGGTATTGCCATGCTCGGGGCTGATAACTTCGGTATCAGCAAACGCAACAGAAGCAAGGCTGAACACCAATGCAAGCGCCAACACTACTGCAAAGAACTTTTTCATAACAATCCCCTCCTGATAATGGTTTCCTTGCGGATAGATATAGTATAGCTCATGCGGGACAAAAAAACAAGCTGTTTTTTTGCTAAAAGCGGGCAAAAAGCTAATAATTCATCGTCAGCTTTTCGGCAGTCCGCGCGTCTATTTCCTCAACCGTACCTCCATGCACCCTGTATACCCTGCTGCACATGCCCAGCACGCTCGGCCGGTGGGTCGTAACTATGCAGGTTTTGTTCGGGTGCGCAAGCATTATGGAGCGAAGCACCTGCCGCTCCGCTGCAACGTCCAGCGCGGACGTGGCCTCGTCAAGCAGCATTATGGGCGCATCTCTGAGCATCGCGCGCGCTATGGCTATGCGCTGTGCCTGCCCTTCGGAAAGCCCGTGTCCGTGCTCGCCTACGGATGAATCGGCGCCGTTCTCCATCCTGTTCACAAATTCCCATGCGCACGCCGTTTTCAGCGCCGCTTCAATTTCTTCATCCGAAGCTTGCGGCTTCACCATGCGCAAATTGTCCGCAATGGTACCTGAAACAAGCGTATTCCCCTGCGGAACGTATGAGAAAAAGCCCCTCAGTGTGGCGTTCATTTCCTGTGCTTGGCCATAACCGTCGCCAAGCTCCGCCCGGCCCTTCTGCGGCCGTATAAGCGAAAGTATCATGCGCACCATTGTGGTCTTTCCGCCGCCGGATGGGCCTATCACGGCCACTATCTCGCCCGGGGCCGCCGTGAAATTCACCTTGTCAAGCACTGTTTCGCCCGCCTTATACGCAAACGACACGTCCTCCAGCCGCACCGTAAGCCCGCGCGCGGCGTTGAGCGTATCCTCCCCCGCGTCGCATTCCTCCGGCGGCATTGCCATAAGCTCCCGTATCCTTGTTGCAGAAACGGACGCATTAAGGAACACAGGCACGGTTTTTACAAGCGAATTGAACGCGGACGAAAGCTTTGCCCCTTGCGAAAGGAAAAGCGTCATCGTGCCGTAAAGTATCTTCCCGTTCCATAGCAGATACAGGCAATAGCAGAACGCCGCCATCTGCACGGCGGAGCCTATCAGCGAAAGCACGGCCTCTGTTTTGATGCTGAACAGATTATAATCAAGGCTCACTTTTTTATATTCGCCCTGCATTTGGCGCAGCCGCTCGCTCTGCTTATCGGTTATGCCGAAGCTTTTTATTGAATCAAGGTTATTGAACGTTTCCGTTTCAAACGCCATCATGCCGCTGTTCAGTTCCCGCACCTTTTGTCCGAAGCTGCGCATGCGCCCTATCAGCCGCCTTGCGCTGAAAATCAAAAACGGCGCGCTTGAAAGCGCAAGCAGCGCCATCACCGCATCATAATACATTATTGACAGCAGCGTTATTATGAACGTGTAGCTTGCTATTATCAAATCCGGCAGCCAACTTATAGCGTTGCCGGCAACGGTATAAGCATCGCTGTTCAGCCGGTTAAGAAGATCCCCTCCCTGGTAGCCGTTGAGCGTGTTCCAGTCCGCGCGTATGACTTTATCGAACACCTCGGCCTGAATATCGTTATTCACCTTTATCGAAACCTTGGCGGATATTCTTGAAACCGTGCTTTTTAGCGCAACGCTCACTACCGTGCTTGCTATCATAACCGCTATAACGAACCACAGCCGCGCCCTGTCGTGCCCGGTGATTATATCAATGGTATATTTGCTTGCAACAGCGGAAACGAGCGCGAACGATGCGCTGAGTATCCCAAGCAGCGTATATATTATCACCGCCGCGCGGTAACGCCGCGTGTATGCCGCTATCCATTTCCAGTCGTTTATAATATCCTTAAACGTGCCGTCCTTCATGCGGCCAAGCAATTCGCCCAGCGCCTCGGATCCAAGCACATTCCGTTTGGGCTTGTTCTGCTCCATCGCTCCGCCGCCTTTCGTTCCGGTCTATCTCAATCCCTTGGGCACAATAAAGCTCAGCTTGAGCATAAGCGGCCTCAGCTTTATAAGCGCCACCCACGGCCCGGCAAAAAAGTCCCACCAAAAGTTCCCCTTCTTTATCCATTTGCCCTTGCGGCAAACGTCCGTCACAACGGCAAACACCATATCCGGTGCAAGCGGGCCTTCTATCTCCGTCTGCGCATCTCCGGCGGCATAATAATTGCCTTGCCTATCCACGCGCACTATTCTGTGCATAACGTATTGGCCGTTTCTTCGGCGATAAAATGCCATGTCCCCGCGCCTGAGCGGCCCGCTCGGCTTAGCGAAGCGTATGCTGTCCCGCCCGTGCACAAGGAACGGCGTCATGCTGCCGCCAGTTATTGTAAGGCACACGGTTTCGCCCTTTGCAACAAGGCCGCTCAGCACGCGCATATAGCTGTCCGTATCAACGGTCCGTGTAACAGGCTCCACCGTGTTTTCCCTCCAATGCTTTGTTCTTTGCTTACTCGCGCGCTTCGCTTTCTGCCTCGTCCGCATCGTGCGCGGCTTCACGCCCATGCGCATTTGCGGCGCTATCACTATCCTCGCGGTGGCGGTAACCATAGCCGTAGCTGTATCCGCCATAGCCGTATCCGTAGCCGTAGCCGTAGCCATAGCCGCCGCTAAGGTGCGTTTCAACTCCGTTGAGCACGCAGCCTATAACGCTTGTTCCGCTTTCGGAAAGGAACTGCAGGCTGTCCAGTATCTGCGATATCTCTACCCCGCCCGCGCCTATAACGTACAGCGCGCTGTCCACCGCGCTTGCAATATTCGCGCTGTCGGCAAGCAGTCCGCACGGCGGCGTATCCACAATTATAAAGTCCGCCTGACTTCTGAGCGTATCTATAAGGCTTTTCAGCCAGCGTGCGCTTATGGGGCGGGTGCTCTTGCGTGGCACGTCACCTGCAAGCAGCTTCAGCGTGCTGCCCTCAATTTCGCTCAGGCATTCGCCAATGCTTTTCACCTTGCGCTCTCTCAGCTCTACCAGTCCGTTGGACGGCGTGGTTATGCCAAGCGCTTTTTTAACGCTGGGCCTGCGCAGGTCCATATCAACCAAGATTACCCGCGCGCCGTTTTTGCTAAGCGCCAGCGCAAGGTTTGTTGAAACGGTGGTTTTGCCCTCTCCCGGCATTGTGCTGGTTACCAGTATTGCGTGGCATTTGCCGCTTTCAAGCCGCCGTAAAAGCTTTATTCTCAGGCTGCGTATGCTTTCCTGGAAGGAACCGGATACACGCTTATTCAATATTGAAAGCGTATTCACGTTATGCTGCTTGCGCTTTTTGAACGTTACCTTGGGCAGCGTGGCAAGGCAGGTTTGGTTCAGCTTTATGCGTATATCGTCCGGCTCGCGCACGGTGTTTCTTATCGCCGCACAGAGCATAAGGAAAACAAAGCCTATTATCAGCCCCACTATCGCGCCCTTTATGAACGTTTTTACGGGGCTGAAGCTGTTATACGGCACGGTCGGCTCCACAGGATCCGTCAAAAGATTCATTGTGGTGCTGCCTATAACGTAATCCGCAACCTCCGGATAAACCTTTATCACCGCCTCAAGTATCGCCTTCGCATCGCGCGGGCTGCTGCTTGTAACACGCATGGTGAAAAGGTTTGTGTTGTCCATAGTCTCGGCCGTTATAGAGCCGTTTATAACGCTCACACCAAGCTCTTTTTTAAGCTTGGAATACATAAGGTCGGACTGGATAAGGTATGGGAACGTTTTGCCCAGCTGCTCCGCCGTGGCCTTATTATAATAGCTGTATCCGCTGCTCTGCTCCGTGTTGCCGGATGCGGATACCTGAATGGTGAACGTAACTTCGCATGCGTACATGGGCGTATAGCTGAAATACCCTTTGGCGAACCATAGCGCGCCTACTATCGCCGCAAGCGCAAGCGGTATCCAAAACAACTTTTTCAGTACCGGAAGGAACTCCTGCAAAAGCCGCGATATATCTATTGCGCCTTCATCCCGGCGGTCAATTTTCTTTTCTTCCATTGGCTTCCTCCGTATGCCGGCGGCTGCTCCTGCCGCCCTTCGCGTTCCTCTCGCCGTAGCCATATCCGCCGTAGCCGCGGCCGTAACCATAGCCATAGCCGTATCCGTAGCCGTAGCCGTAACCCGCGCGGCTGCCTATTATGGGCGTTACGCGCACGTCGTTGAATACGCAGCCCAGCAGGTGCGCCTTGCTTTGGTTAAGCATATCCACGGCGTCGTTTATCCTGCCCGCGCTCACGCAGTCCTGCCGCACGACAAGCAGCGACAGATCCGCTATGTCCGCCAGCATTTCGGCATCGGAAAACATTGCCATTGGCGGCGAATCGATTATTGTATAATCCGTTGCCGCACTCAGTTCCTTCATCATGCCTCGCATGGCGCCGGAGGATATAAGCTCCGCCGCGTCGTTCTGCACCGCGGATGAGAACATCGCGTTCACGCCGTATTTTTCTATGTATTCCGTTTCAAGGCCGCATTTGCCGCGTATCATGTCCGCAAGTTCGGTTTTCACTTCCGCGCCCAGCAGCTTATATTGCGAAGGCTTGTGCATGTCCGCATCTATCAGCAGCACCGTGCCGCCCTTCTGCGCCAACGATATGGCAAGGTTTGCGGCAACGGTGGACTTGCCCTCGTTTTCCGCAACGCTCGTGACGAGTATAACGTTTTTCTTGTCCCGCCTTACGGCATGGGACACGCGGGAGGCAAGCTTCGCCACTTCCTCGCTGAAGTTAAAGCTTGCAGTGGTATTGGTTATAAGCAGGCCCTTCGTGGTCTTTTTCAGCTTTGTGCGCAGCGTTTTGTTCTTTGTTTCGTGGTGAATGGTGCAATAAAGCTTTGCGTCTATTTTATGCCTTGCGGCGGAGGTGGTCTGCACCCTGTCCGCAAGAAGTATTGATGCTATAAGCGCCAATGCCATTGCCGCCGCGCCTATTATGAACGCGCGCTCTATCGCCGCGCGAAGCTGCAGCGGGTTTGACGGGGATTTGGGCACGGACGGCGGGTCAAGCTCCCTCAGCACAACGTTCTGGAACACATAATCGGATACAGCCGAATAATTGTCCAGCAGGAATCTGAGCGTTTTGAACGCATCCGTCGGGTTATCCGCAGTTACGCGCATCGTCATAAGATTAGTCTGCGGCACTACGAACGCCTCAAGTTCGCCGTTCAGCTTTTCAACGCCCAGCTTTTCCTTTGATATGGTTGAAAACATTGTGCTGTCAAAAAGCTTTGTGAAAGTGCCCGCCATTTCGGACGTGCTTGAAAGGTTAGAAAAAACGGAAGTATAGCTTGCGTTTTTCATGCCCACGGCAACAGTAGTGCCGGCGGTGTACTGCGGCTTATAAAATACCTGAAGATAGGCCACCGTAAGCATTGCCGCAATAAGCCCCGCGGCGATAACGGTGGGTATTTCCTTAACTATGCGGCGGATGATGCAGACAAGGCTGTAATCCGTCCAGCGATTTGATGCATGTTCTTCCATTGCTGCCCTCCCGCTCATTCCACAACAACATACAGCACCACGCTGCCGCGCACGCCTATTTCGTTGCGGCAGGAATAAGTGATGCGGTTCACGCCCTCTTTAAGGCGTGATTTATCGGCATATACGGCGCTCTTTTCCGCGCCTATAACTTCCTTAATATATTTCATCGGCTTAAATGACTTCGCTTCCTCCGCCGTCATATACACAAGATATGTGTCAAGCGTTATAACCGGTTCGTTATCGGCTATTGTCCTTATTTCAACCTCAAGCGTAAGCGAAACATGATCGCCAAGACTATTCGTCACCTCAAACGTAACGGGATAAAGCCCTGCGTAATAAGGCGAAAGGTTATTTGTGTTTATCCTTATGCGGTCATTTATATTGCCGTCTATCACATCGTACGCTGTAAGCCTGTCTCGCACCTGTATGCTGCCCGTCGGGGCATAGCGCAATTCCTTGCTCAGCGAAAAGCGCGGCGGAACATAATCAGTATATATTATTGTGCGCGTGCGGGTAACAACATGGCTGTCGTTATCGGACACGGCATAGGTCGCATTCACCTCGCCGCCTTCGCCCATTTCAATTTTTTGCAGTATCAATTTGTCCGTTATGTCGCCGTCCTTTGCGTCGTATGCCGTAACGCCGCTCATAAGCGCATCCGTGCCGTCCGCAATGGAAATACTGAGCGGTTCTTCAGCCACCCGTATTTCCGGCATTGTAGTATCTGTAGTGTAATGCTTATAAAGTATGGCTCCCCCCAGCAGAAGCGCCGAGACTATGAACAGAATAAGCATTGTGATATGAAGCCGTTTCATCGTGCGTTATTATCCCTCCGCATTGGGTCAAAATTCGCTTGCCAGCGCGTATACTTCGCCGTTGTTTATTATGGCCGCCGGATTTTCCGAAAACAGCAGCTCCGCCGCGTCCTGCCCGTAATATTCCGCAACCACGTCGTAACCGTCGTTCAGCTTGGTCGTGCGGCGGTACGGGCCGTGCGCGTCGCTTGCAATTACGTGCACGCACCCGTGCTCCAGGCACCAGCGCGCCGTCTTTTTCGCGTGCCTGCCAAACATGCCCGTAAGGCTGCCCTTGTTCAGCTGCACAACCGCGCCGCACAGCGCGCAGTGTTCAAGGAACGCCGGCTCATCCTGAATGAAATAATACCGTTCCGGATGGGCAATAACCGGTATCAGCCCGCGCTCAAACACCGTTTGCAGGCTCCGTTCCATAAATTCGTCCGTCTCGCCGAACGCGAACTCTATCAGAAGGTATTTCGACCCTGCAAGCGTTAAAAGCTTTCCTTCGTCTATCTGTTCGCCCAGCCTTGGCGTTGAAAATACCTCCATGCCGTTGTATAGCTTGAGCGGTATTTCGTTTTCCTTCATCATGGCGCGCATGGAATCAAACCTTGTCAAAAGCTCCGCCGTGTTGAAATTGGCAAAGCCGTCCGCCTCGCAGCAATGCGGCGTCATTATCATCTGCTCAACGCCGTTCTCCGCTGCCGTTTCCGCCATTATCAGGCTATCCTCCGCGTTGCCCGCGCCATCGTCCACGCCAAAGAGTATATGGCTGTGTATGTCTATCATATTGCAACTCCTACCGAGCGGCATTTGGCCTTGGCGCATTGCGCGTTTACCTGCTCGGCGTTTTTATTTACCTCCTCGGGCCTTCTGAACGTGGGCACCAGCTTATGCAGCGCGGCAAGTATTTCTTCGTTATTGCCAAGTGCAACCGTCGCTTTCAGCTCATCCAGCCTGCGCTTCATCATTTCCTCGTCCACGGCGGGGCGTTCCTCAACGAATATCTTTTCGTTTTCGGTTTTGTGCAGATTGTCGTTGGACATCAGCAGCTCCTCATAAAGCTTCTCGCCCGGCCTGAGCCCCACTTCTTTTATTTCTATGTCCCTTCCAGGAACGTAGCCCGAAAGTCTTATCAGCTTGTCCGCCAAATCAGCTATTCTCACCGGCTCGCCCATGTCCAGCACGAAAACCTCTCCCCTGTGCGCAAAGGAGCCCGCCTCAAGCACCAGCTGCGCCGCCTCCGGTATCGTCATGAAATAGCGTATTATGCGCCTGTCCGTTATCGTTACCGGCCCGCCGTAGGCTATCTGCTTCTTAAAAAGCGGTATTACGGAGCCGTTTGAGCCAAGCACGTTGCCGAAGCGCACCGCGGCGAACTCCGTCTCTCCACCGTTTAAGGATTGCAGCACCTGTTCGCACAGGCACTTTGTTGCCCCCATAACGTTTGTCGGGTTCACGGCCTTGTCCGTTGATATCAGCACGAACTTTTCCGTGCCGAACTCACGCGCGGTGCAGGCGGCGTTATATGTGCCGAAAACGTTATTCTTTATGGCTTCGCCCGGGCAGTCCTCCATAAGCGGAACGTGCTTATGCGCCGCCGCGTGCAGCACAAGCTGCGGACGGTATTTTGCAAATATCTGCTCCATGCGCGCCTTGTCACGCACGGATGCTATTTCAACGCTCAGCGGAAAATCCCGCCCGTAAAGATGCACAAGATCGTTTTGCAGTTCATACGTCGTGTTCTCCGCAATGTCCAGTATTATCAGCCTTTTCGGCCCCTGCGCCGCTATCTGGCGGCAAAGCTCGGATCCTATCGAACCGCCTCCGCCCGTTACCAGCACCACCTTGCCGCGCACGAATTCATTCACGCGCTGGTTGTCAAGCTTTATCGGTTCGCGGCCCAGCAAATCCTCTATCTGCACTTCCCTCATGCCGGAAGAAAGGCTCTTTTTGCCGGAAGCTTCGCCCTCCACCTGCGTAACAGGGTCGCCCAGTATATGCACGCGGCAGCGCGTGTTTGCGCATATGTCCAGTATTTCGCGTTTTCTTTCGGTCGTGGTGTTGTTTATGGCCAGTATTATGTCCGTAACGGGCGTGTTTGCAAGCAGCTCAACCGTGTTGTCGATCGGCCCTATAACGCTCACGCCGTGTATGCGCTTGCGCTGCTTTTCGCGCGAATCGTCAATAAGGCAATACGGCTTATATGTGCCGTACACGTTGTCGTTCAGCTCTCCAAGCAGTGCCACGCCCGCGCTGCCCGCGCCTATTATGGCAGTATAGCGCTGCGCGCCCGCGCCTATGCTTGTCACCCTGCGCCTGTATTTGCGATATAAAAATCTTATGGCAAGCATGGCTATAAGCGCAAGCGCCGTGCCTTTGAGCGCCTCGCTTATCCAAATGAAGCTGGTGCCGAGTATTATATTTACCGCGGAGTACAGCAAAAAGCCGCAGCCCATGCCCTTGAGCAGCGTTAGATATTCCTGGCTTTCGGCATAGCGCCACAGCGTATCATACGTTTTGAACCAAAGTTGAAATACAAGCACGCATACCGTAAGCAATCCGATATGCATTACCAAATTGTAAAGCTGGATGTTACCATCCGTCAGATAGCTGAAGAACATGGCAAAATTGAAGAAAAAAATCAAGCACACATCCATCAGCAGCACGACAAGACCCCTGTAACGCGATCTCGACACAAGTTTCCCCTCCCTGTGACTGCGCCAATGCGCCTATTATACGATTATTTTACATTATATCAGCCCGTTTGCGCTAAGTCAAACCGCACGTTGTGCCTGCGCGCATGTTTTGATATAATATATGCACAAATAAACAGTCAAGGGGGATTATATTATAATGTCTGTTTTGCTTACCGGGGGCGCGGGCTTCATTGGTTCGCACATTGCGGTTGAATTGATAAACGCGGGGCTTGACCCCATAATTGCGGACGATTTCAGCAACAGCTCGCCCGATGTTATCGATAGGCTTTATGCAATAACCTCTAAGCGCATACCGTGCTATGAGATCAACGTGGCCGATGCTCCTTCGGTCAGCCGCATTTTTGAAGGAAACACCATCGATGCGGTCATACACTGCGCCGGGTTCAAGGCCGTTGGCGAATCGGTAAGCGAACCCGTCAGGTATTACCGCAACAATCTTGACACCACCCTTACCATACTTGAGCAAATGAAGGCGCACGGGTGCGAAAACATCGTTTTCAGCTCCTCCGCCACGGTATACGGCGGCAGCCACACAGCGCCCTTTACCGAGGACATGAGTACCGGCGACTGCACCAATCCATACGGCAAAACCAAGTATTTTATAGAGGAAATATTGAAGGACACGGCCTTTGCGGATAAGAGCCTGAGCGTTGTGCTGCTAAGATATTTCAACCCCATAGGCGCGCACGAAAGCGGCCTTATAGGCGAAAAGCCCAACGGCATACCAAATAACCTTATGCCCTATATCACCCAAACCGCCGCGGGCATACGCAAGGAGCTTAGCGTGTTCGGCAACGATTACCCCACGCCGGACGGCACGGGCGTACGCGACTATATACACATTGTGGACCTTGCGCGCGGGCATGTGGCTGCGCTGAAATACGCAGCGAATCACAAGGGCACGGAAATATTCAACCTTGGCACGGGCAAAGGCACAAGCGTGCTGGAGCTTGTTCATGCGTTTGAGCAGGCCAACGGCATAAAGATACCCTACCGCATAGCCGAGCGCCGCGCAGGCGATATAGCCACCTGCTACGCCGGAACCGAAAAGGCGGAGCGCATGCTCAACTGGCGCGCGGAAAAAACATTGCAGGATATGTGCCGCGATGGCTGGCGCTGGCAGCAGAACTGCACCAAAGAATAAAGGAGACCCTTATGAAAAGCAAAGGCGGCGTGGGCGCGCGGATATGGTTCGCGGCAATATTTTTCGGCCTTGTGGGGCAGGTGGCATGGATAGTTGAAAACATGTATTTCGCCGCCCTTGCGCAGGATATATTCGCCAATTCCGGCCGGGCGGACATGGCCTATCTTGTAACAACGCTGATGGTCATACTTTCCGCCCTTACCGCCACGGCAACCACGGTTATAGCCGGCGGCCTGTGCGACCGCAGCGGCAGGCGCAAGCCGTATATAGCCTTCGGCTATATGGCGTGGGGCGTTACAATAATGCTTTTCGCCCTTTTGCCTATGCGCGTTGAGGCGGGCGGCGTTGCGCTCACGGCGGCGCTGCTCATCGTTTTCGATTGCATAATGACCGTTGCCGGGTCAACCTCAAATGACGCCGCGTTCAACGCCTGGGTCGCGGACAATACAAACAGCGGCAACCGCGGGCGGGTAAATTCGGTGCTTTCCGTGTTGCCCGTGTTCGCCGTGGTAATAGTTTTCATCGGCCTTGGCTCCATGTATGATGCCCATGCCGAATCAAACGCCGCGTTTTTCATAACGCTTGGCATAATTCCGATAGTCGCGGGCATTATAGCCCTTTTCATGCTGAAGGATGCCTCAACGCTTGGGCGCACGGATATGGCTTCGGGCGGCTTCTTTTACGGCTTCAAGCCGGAGAATATACGCGCCAATCCCGCGCTGTATATCTGCCTTGCGGCGGCGTGCCTTATCGGCATAGCGCAGCAGACTTTCTTTTCATACCTTATCAATTTCCTGAGCATAACTCTTGAATTGGGCGACGGTTTCGTTGTGCCTATGGCTGTTATAATCGTGCTGTCCGCCGCGTTCACGGGGCTTTTCGGCGCACTTAGTGATCGCTTCGACCGCGCGCGTTTTCGCATTCCGCTTATCATAATAACCGTTGTTGGCATCGCGTCTTTCTATCTGCTGCAATATATGCAGGGCGCGCTGAAAACCGCCGTGATATACTTTGGCGGCACGCTTATGATGGGCGGCATACTCTCGCTCACCGGCAGCTTTACCTCTACCTTTCAGGATTATATTCCAACAGGGTGCGAAGGGCGCTATCAGGGCGTGCGCATGTGCTTCATGGTGCTTATACCCATGATAGTCGGCCCCATAATATCGCTTTTGATAGGGCTTGACGCAATGGGGCTCAACGGGGCGGACTTTGTGCCGCCGTATTCCGTTTTCCTTGCTGCGGCCATAGTTGCCTTGCTTGCGGCAATACCCGCGCTTATGATGAACAAAATGGAGAAATAGACCCCGGTACACTCTAAAAAGCGGTGCATTTGCGCCGCTTTTTGGCTTTTTTGTTAACAACGCCGCCGCTTGGTTGACGCCCCCCCCTTATTCTGTTAGAATAAAATCATAAGATAGTCGCATTGCATTCGGCATTCGCCGGGCTGCAAAACTAATGTTGTTTCAGGTGAAAAAAGAATATTATTGTAAGGGGGTAACCATATGAAAAGGCAAATTTCGTTGATACTTGTACTGTTATTCGCGCTTGCTGCGCTGCCGCTTGGCGTGCTTGCCGCGGGCAATGATTACCGCTATGCCACGGAACCCGTGAACATGCGCACCGGCCCCGGCACGCAATACGATGTTATACGCGAACTGCAAACAGACGAGCAGGTTGAATATCTCAAGCGTTCCGGCAAATGGGCAAAGGTAAAAAGCGGCGATACCGAAGGCTATGTTTTCGCGAAGTATCTCACGCGCGAAAAGCCCATCGCCGCAGGCACCGTGCTTACGGCCAAAAGTGCCGTAAATGTGCGCAGCGAGGCAAGCACAGCATCAGCAAAGCTCGGTAAATTGCCCAAAGGCAGCCTAATAACGGTTATTGCCGTGCACGGAAAATGGATAGAAATAAACTGGAGCGGCAGCACCGCATTCGTATACAAGAAATATTTCAAGCATCTTAATACGGCCGGTATATCCATGCTGTACGTGGGCAGTGTACGCACATTCTTTGAAACGAATTACAGCAGCGTATACTTTGGCATATATATCGATAGAGATAACGGCGGCAAGCTCGGCGTGCGCGTATCGTCCTCGGCGAACATAGCCAAAATTGCCGATGAGCTGAAGGCCACGGGCAAGGTTGACATGGCATATATAAACATTCAGCCCTCCAAAATGCCTTCCTACGCCAACGCCGAATACATGCGCGGCATAACGCATAATATGCTCACAAAGTATCTTGAGCTGCCCGAGGAGCAGCGCGACCTTATCCGCCTCAGCTCTGTAAATTACGACCCGCAGAGCGATACGGTGATAGTTGAAATAGTGAAGCTTGATGCGGCGGCGCAGCAGGCCTTTGAGCAATACATAGCCAAGGCGGACTATATCACGTTCCGCTCCGTAAAAATGCTTGCCGTTCCGCAAACCTAAGCCGATGTGCAGTAAAAGAGCCGCAGGGGTTATCCCCCGCGGCTTTTGTATTGTACCGTATTTTGCTTTACGCGAAGTTCTTGATTATGTCAACAATCTCCGCGCCAACGCGCTTCTGCGCCTCTGCGGTCTGCGCGCCTATGTGCGGCGTGCAGCTCACATGGGGATGGCTGTAAAGCGCATGGTTCTTGGCGGGCTCTTCGGCGAACACGTCAAGGCCCGCGCCGCGCAGCTTGCCGCTTTCAAGGGCCGCAAGCAATGCGTCCTCGTCCACGTTGTTGCCGCGGCTGGTGTTTATAACTATTGCGCCGTCCTTCATCTTGGCGATGGTATCGGCGTTTATCAGGGGCTTGCCGTCTATGCTGGGGGTGTGTACGGATATGAAGTCGGAATTGGCGAGCAGTTCGTCCATTTCAACGTACTTCATGTTCTCGTTCTCAAGGCCTTCCGCCTTGAATATATCATACGCCAGCACCTTCATGCCCAGCGCCTGCGCCTTCGCGCCAAGGGACTGGCCAATGCGGCCGTAGCCTATAACGCCCAGTGTCCTGCCCGCAAGCTCAATTCCCTTGTAGGCTTTCTTTTCCCACTTATCCTCGCGCATGGTGTGACCGGCGATGGATATGAAGCGGGCAACGGAAAGCATATGCGCAAGGGCAAGCTCCGCAACGGTGTTGCTGGAAGCGCGCGGGGTGTTGCGCACATGTATGCCGTTTTCTTCCGCGTAAGCCACGTCTATGTTGTCCACGCCCACGCCGCCGCGGATTATCAGCTTCAGCTTGCCGGTTTCCTTGGCCGCGTCAATTATGGGCTTGCGTACCTTGGTCGCGCTGCGCACAACCAGAATATCGTACTGCTTTACCTGTTCGGCAAGCTCTTCGGGCTCGTAAAACTGCTCCACTACCTCGTGGCCCATTTCCTTCAGCGCCGCTATCGCGCTCTTATCCATTCCGTCGGATGCAAGTATCCTCATTTTCGTTTCTCCTTATTACTTGTTCTCGGCTTCAAACTTCTTCATGAATTCCACAAGGTATTCAACGCCTTCCATGGGCATGCAGTTATATATGCTCGCCCTCAGGCCGCCGGTGGAGCGGTGCGCCTTAAGGTTGGACATACCGGCCGCAACGCTTTCCTTAACGAACTTCGCGTCAAGATCCGCATTGGGCGTATTGAAGCGGACGTTCATCTTGGAACGGCTGCCCGGCTCTATCGTGGTGGTATAGAAATCGGAATGGTCAAGGCAATCGTAAAGCAGCGCGGCCTTCTTTTCGTTTATGGCCTTGCGCGCCTCAAGCCCGCCGTTTTCAAGCAGCCAATCCATTACCAGCTTGCATATGTAAATGCACCAGCAGGGCGGGGTGTTGTGCATACTCTTGGCCTCTGCATTTATGGTATAGTCGCACATGGTGGGGGTGATGGGGTTCACGTTGCCCAGCATGTCCTCGCGCACTATAACTATGGTCAGGCCCGCGGGGGCAACGTTCTTCTGCGCGCCGGCATATATAAGGGCGAACTTGGATACGTCTATGGGTTCGCTCATTATGCAGCTGGACATATCGGCGACCAGGGGCACGTTTCCGGTATCGGGAATATAATCCCAGCAGGAGCCGTATATGGTGTTGTTGAAGCAGATGTGCACATAGTCTGCCTCGGGATCAAGCTTCAGCTCTTCCTGGCGGGGAATGCGGGAGAAGCCAATGTCCTTACCGGTCCATGCGATGTTTACCTTGCCGTACTTTTCGGCTTCCTTGGCGGCCTTGCCGGAGAAATTGCCGGTCACAATATAGTCGGCCTTGTGGTTCTTGTTCATCAGGTTGAGCGGAACCATTGCAAACTGAAGCGTCGCGCCGCCCTGCATGAATATTACCTTGTAGTTATCGGGGATGTTCATTACCTTGCGCATCTGGGATTCGGCCTTAACGATTATGTCGTCGTAAGCCTTGGAGCGGTGACTCATTTCCATTACGCTCATGCCGCTGCCTTCGTAGTTGAGCATGTTGTCCCTTGCGCTTTCAAGCACCTCTACCGGAAGCATAGAGGGGCCGGCAGAGAAGTTATAGATCCTGTCGTAAACCATATCTTTTCTCCTTAACACATAGTTATATTCCTTATGCCGGGCTAACCCCGACTTATATTAGTAATTATACTCTTATTTTGTGCGCAAAACAAGGCCGCGGAAGCATTTCGCCATTTCTTTGACAAATATATTATATCCAATGCCGTTTTAGGGCAAAAACAGCCGCTTTTTACTCATTTGCACCCCTTTGCGCTATGGACAATACTCCGCTCATGTTGTATAATAGCATTGCATATACATTATGTATATACAAACACTTTATGCATTTTTAGAGGTGGCGCATGGACAGATTTGTAAACCAATTTTCCGAAATAGGCAAGCTTAACGCCGTTATGCTGCACCGTCCGGGCGATGAATTGAACCAAGTCACGCCGGATTTTTTTGACGATATGCTGATAGACGATACGCTCTATCTTCCTGCGGCGCAGCGGGATCACGACCGCTTTGCCGAAATCTTACGCGAAAACGGCGCAGCCGTATATTATCTTAAAGACCTTTTCTGCGAAGTTATTGCGAACGATAAATTAAGGCTTCAATATATAGAGGATTTCTTAACCCAAAGCCCCATCCCCGGAGACGCCGTGCGCGATGCCATACGCGCCTATCTTTTGCCCAAATCTCCAAGCGACTTGTTCGATGCCGTGGCCCGCGGCATACGCCCGCACGACCTTGCTGCCATTCCAGGCAACCGCATAGCGCTTGACGTTACCAATGTTTATCCGTTTATACTCGACCCAATGCCGAATATTTACTTCACGCGGGATACGTCCATGTGCATTGGCGGCGGCATGGTAATAAGCAGCATGAGCATGCCCTCCCGCAGCCGTGAAACGCTGTTTACCCGCTATATACACGACTATCATCCCCTGTTCACCGCTTCTCCCGTGCCGCTGTGGTATGATAATGAGCAGCGGTATAATATGGAAGGCGGGGACGTGCTTATTCTTTCCGATAAGCTGCTTGCAATCGGCTGTGGAGAGCGCACGAACATTGCCGCGGTTGAAATGCTTGCCAACCGCGTTTTTGCGGAAGGGTTTGAGCGCATATTGGTTTTCAACAATCCCCGCTCGCGCAAGTTTATGCACCTTGACGTGCTGTGCACAATGGTGGATTACGATAAGTTCATAACCCACCCCTGCATATATGAAAAGCAGTTTGACGTATACGAGCTTACCGGCAAGCCCGGGAAGCTTTCCATTTCCTGCACTACCGATCCGGTGAATAAAATATTTGCCCGCTGCCTTGGCCTGCCCGCGGTAAAGTTCATTGAAATGGGCGGGGGCGATCCAATAATTGCCGCGCGGGAGCATTGGAACATGGGCTCGAATTCGCTCACGCTGTCCCCGGGCAACATTGCCGTATATGACCGCAACGAGGTTACTAACGAGCTTCTCATTAAGGCCGGCATAAAGCTGAATCTCGTCCCCGCGGGCGAGCTTGTGCGCGGGCGCGGCGGCCCCCGGTGCATGAGCATGCCCATAAACCGCAGTGCAATATAAAAAACAAGGGAGCAGCCTCAACTCAGCTGCTCCCTGTTATCTTCTTTTTAATCCTCGCCTTCCGCCATGCGGTAGCCCACGCCCATCTCTGTCATAATGTAGCGCGGCTCCGCAGTGGAAGGTTCTATTTTGCGGCGAATATTCGCCATGTTAACGCGCAGTATCTGGTTGCCCTGTTTGGCGTTTGGGCCCCAAATATGCTTTATTATTGAATCATATGTAAGCACGCGGCCGGAGTATTTGCTCAGCAGCGCCACTATTTTATACTCATTTTGGGTCAGATGCGCGTCTTCCCCGTTCACATATACGCGCCGCTTATCGTAGTCCACTTCAAGGTCGCCCGTATGAAAAACGCCGGTCTGCCGCTGCGCCTGCTCGCCTTCTCTAAGCTGAACGTGCCTGAGCGCCGTACGTATGCGGGCAAGCAGTTCGCTCGTGCCGAACGGCTTTGTAATGTAATCGTCCGCGCCCGATTCCAGCGCCATAACCTTGTCCCGCTCCCTTGTGCGTGCGGAAACCACTATTATGGGCACATTCGACCATCCGCGCACGTTTTCTATTATGCCCTGTCCGTCCATGTCCGGCAGCCCAAGGTCAAGCAACACCAAATCCGGACAATGCGACGTTATAAGTATTATTGCCTCCGCCCCGTTGCGCGCAACCATCGTATCGAACCCGTTGGCCTGAAGCACTGCGCTCACAAAGCTTGAGATATTATATTCATCCTCTACTATAACTATTAGGTATTTATTGCTCATTCGTCCTCCTGTTGCTCGTCATAGTCATACAGTTCCATTTCCGCCATGTCCAGCGGAAGCGTGAATTCAAATACAGCCCCGCCGTTCTGCCCATTATAGGCCCGCATTTTTCCTTCATGCGCGCTTATTATGGTGCTGCATACGCTAAGGCCTATGCCCATGTTTCGCTTTTTATCCTCGCTGCTGCCAACGCTGCGTTTAAAGTCCCCCTCCAATATGTGCGGCAGCAGGTTCGGGTCTATTCCCCGCCCATCGTCCGTCACGCGGAAAACGGCGTTTTCGCCCTCGCGCGATATGTCTAGCGTTATCTTCGTCATGCCGTCGGCGTGTATCGCCGCGTTTTCAAACAGGTTCATAATTACCTGCCTTATAAGCATCCCGTCCATTGGAACCAGCAGCAGCTCATCCGGCATATGTGTTTCCACCTTCACGTTTGGGAAATGCTTTCTGAACTGCGTTAGCGCAGATGCCGCAACCTCTTCAACAACTTCGCTTTCTTTTGCTATGTTCGCCCCGCCGTCCGGCGCGTCTATCCGCGTAACTATAAGCAGGTTTTCAACCAATCTTATCAGCCATTGCGAGTCTTCCTCTATTTGGTTAAGCAGCTTGTTCTTTTCCTGCTCGCTCAGCGTATCTCCGCCTTCCTTCAGCACGCTGCACGCGCCGCTTATGGCTGTCAGCGGGGTTCTCAGATCGTGTGAAACTGCACGCAGCAGATTGCTTCGCGTCCGCTCGCGTTCGGCGTCTATCTTTAATTGTTCCTGCTCTTTTATTCTTGTGGTCAGCGTGCCCGTTATCATGGCCGCCGACAGCATGCTAAGTATCGCTATCGGGTACCCCGTCAATGTAAAGTTAAGCTGGTAATAAGGATACGTAAAGATGCAGTTCACTATCAGCACGCCCAGTATGCTTGCCGCCACGCCGTACACATATCCGTTCGTAAAGCGGGAAATTATAAGCACCGCCACGACGAACAATATCGCTTCGAACTTTTCTTCCCCTGCAAACGGTCTCAGCACGTAGCACAGAAGCGTTGTTGCCGCTAACGTGCCGATCGTTATTCCAACGTCGCGCCAGGTTAACTTCGCGTTTTTCTTCTTCGCAGACGAGTCCATGTGTATCCCCTTTACCATGATAGCTTCCTCGTATTATAAATGTACAACTATTTTCATTTTATTGCAATGCCGCATATTGTCCACTTAGGCCATAATAAATGCTCTCTTTACGGCTTAGCGCGTCATCTTAACGCTTTCTTTACGGTGCATCCCCAAACTTGTGCCAAAATACGCACACAAGGGCGGCAAAAGCCGCCCCTATGTTGCATAGTTTTATAATCTTCTCCACGCTTCGTCCTTTATCGGCGCGCGGCCGCTAAGCGCACAGTCAATCTCTCTTAACATGCGCGGCGTGTCCGTATTAAGCGTTCCTTTAAGGTTTATGTAGTTGGATGCATGGTTCGCGCGGAACACCGTGCCCTCGCTATCCATGTTTTCAAGCATTATTCTGCATTCTTCAAGCGCCGTCGCAGGCCCGACAGGCTTCAGCCTACCCGCCCTGTATTCGTCGTACATTGGGCAGCCCGGCTCAAGCATAAGCGAGAGCAGGCCGAAATAGTCCGGCTTCATGCGGCTTACGGCTTCTGCCGTGGCCTTCGCGTGTGCGGCGGAGCCTTCGTCCCCCGCAAGGCCCAGTATCGCCGTCAGCGAAACAGCAAATCCCGCCTGCTTGGCCCGCTGACCGGCAAGTATTATTTCCTCCGCCGTTGCGCCCTTATTTATGCGCCTGAGCACGTTCTCGTCGCCCGATTCAAGGCCCATGTATAATAGCTCCGTGCCCGCGTCATGCAGCGCCTTCAGCTCGTCATCCGTCTTTATAAGCACGCTTTTTGGTGAAGCATACATGCTCACCCTTTCGCATTCGGGGAATATGCGCTTCACCGCCGCGCTTATCTTCAGCTGCTCCTCGCTTTTGCGTATGAACGCATCGCCGTCGGCAAAAAATATTCGCTTTATGCTGCTTGCAAATCCGCGCGCGCGCTCAAGGTCCGCTATAACGTCCTCCGTGCTTCTTATGCGGAACTGCTTTTCCTTATACATTGTGCAAAAAGCGCAGCGGTTGTGGCTGCACCCTATGGTGGATTGTACTATAAGGCTGTATGCCTCGCTCGGCGGGCGGAATATGCGTCCTTCGTAAAAATCTCCCACGGTTTATGCCCCTTCCGCGTTTGCCGCCGCGGCCTGTTCCTGCTTTTGCGCGATTTCGGGGTGGGTAAGTTTATAGTAATATTGCAGTATATCGCGCCTGGTAACAATGCCTATGAAAGAGCCTAAATCGTCCGTCACTGGTACAAAGTTCTGGTTCTGCGCCATCAGGAAAAGATCCTCAAGCGATGCGTTCACGTTAACGGCCCTGTTGCGGTCCGCCTTGAGTATGTCCTTAACATACAGCCGCTCCTGCGCATGGTTATCCCATGCGGATTCGTCCGTCAGCTTCCATAAAAAGTCGCCCTCGGTAACGATTCCCCTGTATTTGCCGTCCCTGTCTATAACGGGTATGGCGGTATAGCCGTAGTGTCTCAGCTTCTCAAGCCCCTGCCTCAGGGTGTTGTCATAATAGATATAGGCCGTGCTAACCTTTGGCCTCAGAAAAAGCAGCACATTCATGTCCGTATCTCATTCACCAACCTTTGCTTATAGCATACCATAAACTCAGCCCAAAATGGTGGCAACATTGTTAAATAGAAAATTATATATTATTTATGGAAAAGCTTCTTGGTCTGGTATCGCGGTTCGCAGGTCAGATTAACGCCAAGCTTTCTGAATGTTGCCACGTCTACGCCGGAAAGAATTACCGAGGAATGCGCTTCGCAGCCCCTCAGCTTGCTAAGCTGCCGCATGGCAAGGTCCGCCGTGGGGTTTGTTGCCGCGCATATGGAAAGGGCAATAAGTATTTCGTCCGTATGCAGGCGCGGGTTGTGGTTGCCAAGGTGCTTTATTTTCAGGTCCTGTATAGGCCCAATTATTATCGGGGAAATAAGGTGCATGTCGTCCTTTATTCCGCCAAGCGCCTTCAGCGCGTTCAGCAGCAGCGCCGCGCTCGCCCCCAGCAGATTGGACGTTTTGCCCGTTATTATCCGCCCGTCCGGCAGCTGCAATGCCGCCGCGGGCTGTCCCGTGGCCTCCGCCTTTTCAAGGCACTTGGCTATCACCGGCCTGTCCGCCTCCGTCAGCCCCGCCTGGTTCATAAGCAGGCGCAGCTTCTGCACCGTGCTTTCGTCCCGCATGCCCTGCCTGTGCTGGCACATTTCGGCATAATAGCGGCGTATTATCTCCTGATTAGATGCTTCGCGGCAGGCTTCGTCGTCTATTATGCAGCAGCCCGCCATGTTCACGCCCATGTCGGTTGGGGATTTATAGGGGCATTCGCCGTATATCTGCTTAAATATCGCCGCAAGCACGGGGAATATTTCAACGTCCCTGTTGTAATTCACGGCCGTTTCGCCGTAAGCTTCCAAGTGGAACGGGTCTATCATGTTCACGTCGTTAAGGTCAGCCGTTGCCGCCTCATACGCAATGTTTACCGGGTGCTTCAGCGGCAGGTTCCATATCGGGAATGTTTCAAATTTAGCATAGCCCGCCCTTATGCCGCGCTGATGCTCATGATAAAGCTGGCTCAGGCACACCGCCATCTTTCCGCTGCCCGGTCCCGGCGCGGTAACAACTATCAGCGGCCTGCTGGTTTCTATGTATTCGTCCTTGCCGTAGCCTTCGGGGCTCACTATCAGCTCCACGTTGCTCGGGTAGCCTTCTATCGGATAATGCCTGTATACGCGGATGCCTAGCCCTTCAAGCCGCTGCCGGAACGCATCCGCAACGCTCTGCCCGCGGTACTGCGTAAGCACCACGCTGCCAACATAAAGCCCTATCGCGCGGAATGCGTCAATAAGCCTTAATACGTCCAAATCATATGTTATGCCGAGATCCCCGCGAACCTTGTTCTTTTCTATGTCCGATGCATTTATGGCGATAACGATCTCCGCCTTGTCCTTTAGCTGCATAAGCATACGCACCTTGCTGTCCGGCTCAAAGCCCGGCAGCACGCGCGATGCATGATAATCGTCAAACAGCTTGCCGCCGAATTCCAAATACAGCTTGCCGCCAAACTGATCTATCCTGCTCAATATATGCTCCGACTGCATAGAAAGGTACTTCGCGTTGTCAAATCCCTGCCTCATCATTTCCTCCTGAAAAGCTCTCTATTAAACAATAAAAGGAAGCGGGCTGAGCCTGCTTCCGATGTGCGCCTTTTTTATAGTACAACTATTTTGCGCGGATTTCAAGTGGAAATGAGTCGCTTTTTATCAATAAACGTAATACCCGTTCACATACATGTAAAGATACGCCGCCTGCATCATCGTGCATGCAGCCGTCATTGCAATGTCCGTGCGCCGTTCGCCGCTTGCGTTCGCCGCCGCAAGCATCAGCGGTATGCACGCCGTAAGGTAGCGCGGGGAACTCAAAAGCCACGTTGCTCCGCATGCCACCGCAAAATACGCAAGGAAATACGCCGTGTATGCCGGCCTCAGCTTCTTTGCGCCCGTCAGCATCATTATAAGCGCCGCAATGTTCGCCGTAAGGTTGGGTATCCAAAGTCCCCACAGCTCGCCCATGTTCCCGCGCTGCGCCGCGCGTGCCGCCGCATCCACCTGCGTTGCCGCCGTTTCAAAGAACAGCCCGAAGCCCTGCGACCAATGCTCCTTTTGATACTTCATGAATGTGAGCGCGTTCCCAGTCACGGCATAGTTGATGTAAAGATAGCCTATCAGCCCCAGCGGAACTATCATCAGGCACAGCGCGTTTAGTATAAGCGCGCGCTTTTCTTCCTTTATCGTGCCTATTCTGTATGCCGTTATAAAATCTTCCGCTATTTCCCAGGCAATAAATACAATTATCAGCCCGCCTACCGAGCGCGTGAAGCCCGAAAGTGCGCCGAATACGCACGCCCAAAGATATTGCTTCTTCCGCGTGAAGTATATTGCCGCGGCGCTTAGCATTATGAACAGCGCCTCACTCATGGGCGCGGTAAGGAAAAACGCCGCCGGAAATACAAGCATGTATTTTACGGCCCTCAGCGCCGCGTCACGCTCCATGTCCAGCGCCGCCGCTTCATATACGAATACGGCCCCTACTGCCGACGCCGCAGCCGATACAACCATTGCCGATATCAGCGAATTGTTGAATATAAGGTTAAACAGCCATATGGCGCACGGGTAAAACGGGAAGAACACAATATGGAACCGCGGGTCGCCTTCCGTAACATACCACCGCTCCGCTATGCCAAGATAGCTTGGCGAATCGCTGTGCTCCCATACGCTTGCAAGCGTGTTCCACATTCCGCCGGGATACGCCCTGCCATAGCGGTAAAGCAGATATCCTATCAGCAGCGCCGCAATGCGCGTCATCAGCACAAACAGAATTATTTCGCCCCACGGGTGCCTTCTGCTGCGCCTCAGGCTCCTTGCCCCAAGCAGTTCATCCGGGCTTAAATAGCCGCCCTTCAGCGCCGCAAAGGGCCGCGCGCACAGCGCAACCATAAGCGCCGCAAACAGCGCCGCCATTATTCCACCCGCAATAAGCCCCAACACGGAAGCGTTCCGCGTAAGGCTTCGCCATATGAATATTATTGATACGAGCGCGGCCGATGCTATGCCCGCCCAAAGCTGCCATTTCTTTTCCATGCCATAAAGTATAGCACAATACCCGCCCCGCCACAACGCACCATGCAGGAAAAGCCGCGCCTATGGCGAATTTATAGTGTGGATTTTTTGTAAACAGAGGTGATACCCATTGTCCTTTGAACTTGATGCGGGCGTGTTCCGCGCCCTTTCGCGCGAAGAAGCGCCCCTTGCCAACGCCCTTGCGGACAGCATAAAGCCCACCTTCAGCCATTGGGACGAAGATTACCCAACATTGGATATATTTGAGCAGGATGCCGCCGCTGGTGAGCTTTTCGGCTATTTCATCGATAATAAGCTCGTTTCGATAATCGTCGTCACCACCGCCCCCGAAGAACTTGAGGACGTGCTCGGCGTGCCCGGCGCAAACTGGCCGGACAGCAAGCGCCCGTGCATGCTTTGCCGCCTGTGCGTTGACGTGAACTATCGCCGCCGCGGCATAGGCGAATATATGATGCACCATGCCGAAGCGGAGGCCAAGCGCCGCGGCGCGGATGCGCTTTGGCTGCTGGTCGCCACGGATAATCCCACCGCGTTCAGTATATATGAGCGCATCGGCTACCGGCTCTGCGGCCGGGCGAATATTTACGATGCGGACTTCTACTGCTGCGCTAAGGATATATAGTCCCGAATATTGTCCATATTAAGCTGCCCTGCCCGCGTTCATCCGCGCAGCAGGGCGTTTTTTATTGCCTCAGCCTTTCCATGACCGCGCTCAGCCGCGAAAGCTGCTCCGGCGTAAGCATCGGCGCTATGCGCGCCGCAACGTCGTTCAGCTTCGCTTCGTCTATCATGCCGCTGCTTTTGCCGCGCATCAGTTCCTCCATCAGCTCGCCTTCGCTTTTGCCGCCATAGTAGTTCATCGCGTCCTCCATGCTTTTCAGCTGCTCGGGATCGGCTGAATTCATGGCGTTCTGCGCCATGCTTTCGTAGTTCGGCCGCTGCTCTCCCCGTCCGTATCCTCTCAGGTCCCTTTTCATTGCATCATCTCCCTTCAGCCTATTTATATGATGCAACGTCCTCAATGGTTCGGCTTGGTTCAAAATTCCGCCCTTTTGCATACATTGGAATAGATATATCTTTAAGGGGGGCATATTATGCAGCGCACGCTGAACAATACCATTCCGCAGCCGCAGCGGGACCGGCAGCAGGGGGCGCAGTATTCCCCCGCGTATACCATGGCTTCCCGCATACGCAATGAACAGGGGTGCGACCGCGCGGCCGAATATCTTGGCGCGATGGAGCCTTTCCTTGCCCCCGGTGAGCGCGAGCACATAGCAAAAATGCTGGATATTCCCCTGCCGCAGCGGCAGTATGCCCCGCCGCCGCAGTATGCTCCCCCGCAATACGTCCCGCCCCAGCGCCCCGCACAAGGCCCTCAGGCCATGCCTAACCTGGGCGGCATGGGGGACACAATGCAGCTTATGCAGCTTTTAAGCAGCCTTGGCGGCATGGGCAAAAGCGGCGGCTCCCCGCTTGGTCAGTCCGGCGGCATGAATCCGCTTATGCTTGCCCAGCTTTTGGGCAATATGATGGGGAGGCGCTGATCCTCCCCATTGCATATCGGTCATTTCTTCTTTTTGCCGCCGTTATGTATCTGCTTCGGCTTTTCCCCGTCAAAGAACGCGGAATCGTCCGGCCAGGCATATTTATCGTCCTTCAGCCGCGTGTGCGCGCCGTTGGCCTTCGCCGCAGGCTGCGGCAATTCTTTATAGTGCTGCTTTATGTAATATATCTGCATAAGCGCCGCCGCAAGCAGAATTATCCATATAACTATCTTCAGCCATCCGCCCGCGCCGAGCACGGTGCAGATTTCGTTCATGTTATAGCACAGCGCGCTCATCACGGCGTATGCTGCCACGCCTATGTACCATTTGCCGCGCCGCATGGTTATCGCCATAAATATGGCCATCACCGGCTGGAAGAACACCATTATTACGGACGGCAGCGTAAGATAGAAAAACTGCCAGCCGTCCGCTGCGGATACGCCCTGCTGCGCAAGCTGTATGTGCGTCATAGCAACGCTCAGCGCGCGGCTGTACAGCATGGGTATACACATGCCCACGCTTACGCATACCGCTTCCATAAGGCTTATCTCGCCCCTGTAAACCGCCTTGTATATAGCATACAGCGCCATCGCTTCCACCGCGCCAAGCAGTATCCAGCGTATCGCGGCTGCCCATCCCGTCTGCAAAAAGGGTACCCCGCCGTCCTCATAAAGCAGCAGCACCGCCGCGCTTATTACGGACGATGCAAGTATGGCCGTTATGCCCGCGCCAAGCGGCTTCATCAGTTTAACGCTTGAGCGGTGCACCACCACCAGCGCCGCAACGGGTATGCACATGAAAAGCACGGTCAAAACGATAGCAAGTATTGCAAAAAACATAATCTCTCCAATGCGTGTTAAATTTTAGCGCTATTATATCAAAAAATCGGGCCGCTGTGTAAACGGCCCGATAATTTTTGTTTGTCAGCTTGCTTTATCAAACAAGCTCGATAACTGCCATCTCGGTAGCGTCGCCGCGACGGGGTCCCAGCTTGTAGATGCGGGTGTAGCCGCCCTTGCGTCCATCGTACTTGGGCGCGATTTCGCGGAACAGCTTCTCAACCACGGGGTTGGGGGTCTGCTTGGCGCGCTCGGCATACTCGCTCTTGCTCTCCTTGTCCTTCTTGGGCAGGGGAGTGTTGTACAGATAAGCCATCATCTGCCTGCGGGCATGGAGCTTGGAAGGCATGTCGTTGGTCTTTTCAACCTTGACTATCTGCTGCTTCTCGTTGCGGGTTTCCTTCTCTACGGTAACGGTGTTCTTGTATTCGCTTACGGCAAGGGTGATCAGCTTCTCAGCTATGGGGCGAATCTCCTTCGCGCGGGCTTCGGTGGTAACGATTTTGCCGTTCCACAGCAGCGCCGTGGTCAGATTGCGCAGCATTGCGTTGCGGTGATCGCTCGCCTTGCCAAGTTTACGGTTTGGCATTTGTTTTTCCTCCTAATTAGTCTTCGTTGTGACGGAGCGAGAGGCCCAGTCCAACCAGTTTCTGCTGGACTTCCTCAAGCGACTTACGGCCAAGGTTACGAACCTTCATCATTTCTTCCTCGTTGCGCTGAACAAGCTCTTCAACAGTGTTGATGCCTGCGCGCTTGAGGCAGTTGTAGGAACGCACGGACAGGTCAAGCTCCTCTATCGTCATTTCAAGGATCTTTTCCTTCTTGTCCTCTTCCTTTTCAACCATTATTTCTACGCCCTGAACATGTTCGGTCAAATTGATGAACAGATACAGATGCTCGGTCAAAATCTTGGCCGCTAAGCTTACCGCCTCGTCCGGACGAATGGTTTCATCCGTCCAGATTTCAAGCGTCAGCTTATCATAATCGGTTATCTGACCAACACGGGTGTTTTCCACGCGGAAATTCACCTTGCGTATGGGAGTGAATATGGAGTCAACCGCGATCTGCCCAATAGGCATATCGGGGCGCTTGTTCTTGTCAGCGGAGACGTATCCGCGGCCATGCTCAAGTATAATCTCCATCTCAAGCTTGCCGTTGGGGCCAAGGCTGGCAATGTGCAGATCCGGATTCATTATTTCAACGTCCGAATCGGCGGTTATGTCGCCTGCCTTCACCTCGCACTCTCCATGAGCGCTGATCGTGACCTTCTTGGGGCCTTCGCTGTGCAGCTTAACGCACAGCTCTTTTATATTGAGCACTATCTCGGTAACGTCCTCGCGAACGCCTTCGATGGTAGTGAACTCATGCAGCACGCCGTCTATCCTTATGGCAGAGGCGGCCACGCCGGGCAAGGAGGAAAGCAGCACCCTGCGCAGTGAATTGCCAAGGGTGGTGCCGAAGCCGCGTTCCAGCGGCTCCACCACAAAGCGACCATAGCTGTCGGATATTTCCTCGCACTCGATCCTGGGTCTTTCGATTTCTATCATTTTTCCATCCCCTCTCTTGATGTTTGGTCAGTCGATAAGGGTCGCGGACCGCTTCATTACCTGGAGTAGAACTCGACGATGAGGTTTTCCTCAACGGTGAGGTCGATATCGTCGCGCTGGGGCATCTGGGCGATCTTGCCGGTGAGATTCTCACTGTCAAGCTCAAGCCACTTGGGTATGGGCTTGCTGGCGCCCTGCTCGCGCAGGTCCTTGAAGTTGGCCATGTCGCGGCTGCGCTCGCGCACGGTGATGGTCTGGCCGGGCTTCACAAGATAGGAAGCGATGTCGACCTTCTGACCGTCTACGCGGATGTGGCCATGGTTAACGAGCTGACGGGCCATGGGACGGCTGGGAGCGAAGCCCAGGCGATACACCACGTTGTCAAGCCTTCTCTCGAGCAGGCAGAGCATGTTGTCGCCGGTTATGCCGCGCATGTTGCTGGCCATGTCGTAGTACTTGCGGAACTGGGACTCGCTGATGCCATAGGCACGGCGGCACTTCTGCTTTTCGCGCAGCTGCAGGCCGTATTCGCTCTGCTTACGCTGCCTGGCCTGGCCATGCTGTCCCGGGGGGGTGTGGCGCTTGATGATAGCGCACTTTGCTGTGTAGCAACGGTCGCCCTTAAGGAAGAGCTTCTCGCCTTCCCTGCGGCACTGTCTGCAAACGGATTCAGTATATCTTGCCATTTGTCTGTCTCCTTAAACTCTTCTGCGCTTGGGCGGACGGCAACCGTTGTGCGGTATGGGCGTCACGTCCTTTATCATGTTGACCTCAAGGCCTGCGGTCTGGAGGGCGCGGATGGCGGCCTCACGGCCGGAGCCGGGTCCCTTCACATAGACTTCCACGGTGCGGAGGCCATGTTCCATGGCGGCCTTAGCCGCGGTCTCGCTGGCGGTCTGCGCGGCGAAAGGAGTGCTCTTCTTGCTGCCCCTGAAGCCAAGTCCGCCGGCGGACGCCCAGGATATGGCGTTGCCCTGCAGGTCGGTGATGGTTACCATCGTGTTATTGAAGGAGGAACGGATATGGGCAGCGCCGCGCTCTATGTTCTTCTTTTCGCGGCGTTTGCGGGTACCCGCTTTCTTGACCTTACCTTTTGCTGCTGCCATTTTGCATTAACCTCCCTTATTTCTTCTTGCCGCCAACCTGACGCTTGGGACCCTTGCGGGTACGGGCGTTCTGCTTGGTGCTCTGGCCACGCACGGGCAGGCCCTTACGATGCCTTACGCCGCGGTAGCAGCCGATCTCGATCAGCCTCTTGATGTTCATGGAAGTCTCTCTCCTCAGATCGCCTTCCACCTTTATGTTATGGTCGATATAGTCCCTAAGTTTGGCCACATCGGCTTCGCTCAGGTCGCGCACGCGGATGTCAGGATCGACGCCCGTGGCTGCGAGGATGTCCGTAGCGGTCTTGCGGCCGATACCGTAAATGTAGGTCAGGCCGATCTCAACCCGCTTGTCTCTGGGCAGGTCCACGCCAGAAATACGTGCCATAAAGTTTGTACACCTCCGTAAATTTTGGTTCAAATATATATGTACCCGCCGGTTTCCGCGTCGTTTCCTCCGCGGCAGCCGCACCGGCGGCTGTTTCCGCTATTAGAAGCCCGCTCCGCACACCGTGGAGCAGATTTCTAATATGTCTGGCGGCGCAATTACCGCCTGACGGAGCCCATAGCGTTGAGCTCGAAACCTTTCGAAGAGCCGGATGAAATTATCCAGTGTGGCGCTCTCCTTTGTATATCTTCTCGCCTTGGGGCCGTTTGCTTAGCCCTGCTTCTGCTTATGGCGAGGATTCTCGCAAATCACCATCACGCGGCCCTTGCGCTTGATGATCTTGCACTTTTCGCAAATGGGTTTGACTGAAGGCCTAACTTTCATTGTTTTATCCTCCCGTTAATTCTTTGCGCGCCACGTTATGCGGCCGCGCGTAAGGTCATAAGGAGACATTTCAACGGTTACTTTGTCTCCCGGCAAAATGCGTATGAAATTCATGCGCAGCTTGCCTGAAATATTTGCCAATATCTTGTGCCCGTTTTCGAGCTCTACCTCAAACATCGCGTTGGGGTAAAGGTCTGTGACCAGACCCTCAACCTCGATAACATCGGTCTTTGACAAGCTATACCTCCCTATAATATATCGTCCTCATGGTGAACCGCGCCCGTTTTCAGTGCGCGGCGTAAAGCCGCATCGGCCGTTCCGCCTTTGGCAGAAAGTATCGCGCTGATATTCTCTATCCGTTCGGCTTCAAATTGCAAATGCTTGGGCTTTTTCCTCTTGGGCTTTGCCGCCTTGTGCACTTTTCCGTCGCACAGCATCAGCGTCCCGTCGTCATTCGTGCCTATCACGGCGTAGCGTATGCCCTTATCCCTGCCGGCCTTGGAAACGGCTATACGTCCCATCAGGCCGTCTGTCTTTTCAGTTCCAGCCATCGGCTGCACCTCAAAGCGTCAGTATTTCGGGCTTCCCGTTTGCGGTTATCGCAACGGTGTTTTCGTAATGGGCGGCGGGCTTCGCGTCGCGCGTCACAACCGTCCATCCGTCCTTGAGCACCACCACGTCCGGCGTGCCAAGCGTTATCATCGGCTCGATAGCTATCGTCATGCCGGGATAAAGCCTTGGCCCTCTACCGTGCCTTTTATCAACAAAGTTGGGCACTTCGGGCGGTTCATGCATGCTGGTGCCTATGCCGTGACCCACAAGCTCACGCACCACGCCGTAGCCATGGTCGTGCGCGCATTGTTCCACCGCGGCGCCTATGTCCGCAATGTGGTTTCCGGCAACAGCCTGCTCCATCCCGCGGAAGAAGCATTCTCTTGTCACTTCAACAAGCTGCTTCACTTCGTCCTTAACGTTGCCTATCAGTATGGTGCGGGCCGCGTCGCCATGGTAGCCATTCAGTATGGCGCCCACGTCTACGCTGATTATATCCCCATCCCTCAGCTTATAACCGCCCGGGATACCGTGCACCACCTGTTCGTTCACGCTTGTGCAGATACTCTTGGGATAGCCCTCGTAGTTAAGGAAGCTTGGTATTGCGCCCTGAGAGCGGATAAAATCTTCGGCGATCTTGTTCAGCTCCTCGGTCGTCATGCCAATCGCCGCGCTTTTTTCAAGCAGCAGCAGCGTGTCCCTTACCACCGCGCCCGCAGCACGCATCAGTTCAATTTCGCGTTGACTCTTTATCGTAATGCGTTCGCTCATTTCAGCCTCTCCGTAGCGGCCACAACGTCTGCGTAAACATTATCCGGCGCGTCGTCGCCGTTCACGCGGCTCAGGTTGCCCCTGTTCGTGTAATACTCGATAAGGGGCTTGGTCTGCCTTTCGTATACGGCGATGCGGTTTTTCACCGTTTCCGGCTTATCGTCGTCCCTTATGTAAAGGGTCGATCCGCATTTTTCGCAGGTGTCCTTGTGATAGGTGGATGTGTGGTATCCTGCGCCGCAGCCGGAACACATGCGTCTTCCGCCAATGCGCTCCAGTATCCGCTCCGCAGGAACGGCAATGTCTATCACCATGTCAATGTCCGATATATCATTCAGGGCTTCTGCCTGAGCAACTGTTCTGGGGAATCCATCGAACAGGAATCCGTTTTCGCAGTCGGCTTCCTTTATGCGCTCGGCAACCATTGCGATTATCAGCGCATCAGGAACCAGTTCGCCCCGCTCGATATAGCCTTTGGCTTCCGCCCCCAGCGGCGTGCCTTCACGCATCTGGGAGCGGAGCATATCCCCGGTGGAGATATGGGCTATACCATAAAGCTTGCTTATCCTCTCCGCTTGGGTGCCTTTCCCGGCGCCCGGAGGTCCAAGAAATATAAGCTTCATAGTGTCTATCCGGCTTTCTTAGCCAAGGAATCCCTTGTAATGGCGCATGAGCATCATGGATTCGAGCTGCGCGCTGGTTTCCAGAGCAACGCTTACCATTATCAGTATGCTCGTGGGGCCAAAGGTGGAGCTGAGTCCGAATGCACCAAGCAGCACCGTGGGGACTATGGCCAGTATCATAAGGAAGATCGCGCCGAACAGGGTCAGGCGGTTGCTTATCCTCTTCAGATATTCGCCGGTGGGCCTGCCGGGACGGATGCCCGGTATAAAGCCGCCGTTCTGCTGCAGGTTCTTGCTTATTTCCACGGGATTAAAGGAAATCGTGGTGTAGAAGTAAGCGAAGGCCACTATCAGCAGCGAATAGATCACATAATATACAAGGTGTCCATACCAATGCTCGCTGCTCGCGCTCATGTAGTTGATATAGAACTTGTAGAATCCGCCATCTGGCCAGAACTGGCCGATCATCGCGGGGACCTGCATAATGGTCATGGCGAAGATCAGGGGCATAACGCCGTTGGCATTGGCCTTGAGGGGGATAAAGGTGCTCTGGCCGCCGTACATCTTGCGGCCTACCACGCGCTTGGCATACTGCACGGGGATGCGGCGTTCGCTGCGGTCTATGAAGGTGACGCCGGTCACTATGGCCAGTACGAACACGATCAATATAGGCAGTATCCACCAGTAATACTGGCCGGTTACGAACACAGCCTTGCAGATACTCAGTACAACGGTGGGAACGCGGGCGCAGATGGAGGCGAAGATTATGAAGGAGACGCCGTTGCCGATGCCCTTTTCAGTTATCCTTTCGCCGATCCACATCAGGAACGCGGTACCAGCCGTACACACAAGACCTATCGTGGCATAAGTGAGGAAAAGATTATCTGTGCTTGCAAGCACATTTCCGCCGTAGTTGCTGTTCTGAAGTCCGGCAACGATACCTATGCTCTGCACCAGCGCAAGGCCGATGCCGGTGTAACGGGTAATGGCTTCGATCTTTTCCCTGCCATCCTCCTCCTTGGAAAGCCTTTCAAGGCTGGGGATGGCAATGGTGAGCAATTGAATGATTATAGAGCCGGTGATGTATGGCGAAATGCCCATTGCAAAGATGGAAAAGTCACCGAAAGCGCCGCCGGAGAGCAGGTTGAGGAATCCCAACATATCGTACTGCTCCGCATACTGTGTAATGGCTGCCGCGTTCACACCGGGGACGGGGATGAAGGAACCCAAACGATAGATCACGATAAGCAGCATCGTGTAAAGCATCTTCGTGCGGATATCCTTTATTTTCCATGCGTTGACGAGCGTGCTAAACATCAGACCACCTCTGCGCTTCCGCCAGCGGCCTCGATAGCCTTCTTAGCAGTCTCAGAGAACTTCGCGGCCTTGACATCCAGCTTCTTGGTCAGCTCGCCGCGACCCAGAACCTTAAGTCCGTCCTTCTCTATCTTGCTGATAATGCCCTGCTTCTTGAGAAGCTCTGCGGTAACGGTGGTGCCGTTTTCCAGCTTTTCAAGCTCGCCGACGTTAACAACGGTGTATTCCTTAGCAAAAATGTTGGTGAAGCCGCGCTTAGGCAGACGGCGTGCAAGGGGCATCTGGCCGCCTTCAAAGCCGTTCTTCTTGCTGCCGCTGCGGGCCTTCTGGCCCTTGTGGCCCTTGCCGGAGGTCTTGCCCAAGCCGGAGCCCGTGCCGCGGCCTACGCGCTTTACGGACTGGGTGGAGCCCTCCGCCGGCCTTAACTCTTGTAGTTTCATGCTTCCTACCTCCGAATTAAACTTCTTCGACCTTTACAAGGTGCTTTACCTTGAAGATCATGCCGCGCACGGCCGCATTGTCGGGCTTGATAACGGTGCTGTTGGTCTTATGCAGACCCAGCGCCTTTACGGTAGCCTGCTGGTCGTCAAGCGCGCCAATGGTGCTCTTTACGAGGGTTATTTTCAGTTCAGCCATCGTTTCCTCCTATCAGCCGAGGATCTCTTCCACGGTCTTGCCGCGCAGACGCGCGATCTCTTCCGCAGTGCGCAGCTGGCTGAGTCCATCCAGGGTCGCCTTGACGCAGTTAGCGGGGTTGTTGGAGCCGTAGCTCTTGGTGCGGATATCCTTTATGCCGACCATTTCAAGCACCGCACGGACGGGGCCGCCCGCGATAACGCCGGTACCTTCTTCGGCGGGGAGCATCCTTACATGGCCCTTGCTGTACTTGCCTTCCACAGCGTGCGGAATGGTGGTGCCAACAACGGGAACCTGTATCATGTGGCGCTTGGCGTCAGCAACGCCCTTGCGCACGGCTTCGGGAATCTCGGTAGCCTTGCCAAGACCAACGCCGACCCTGCCTTCGCCGTCGCCGACAACCATCAGCGCGGTGAAGCGGAAGTTACGGCCGCCCTTAACGACCTTGGCGACGCGGTTAATGTATACAAGCCTTTCCTTGAGTTCCACTTCGGGTGTATCGATACGCTTTTGCATTTAGACCTCCTTAGAATTCCAGCCCGGCCTTGCGAGCGCCGTCGGCAAGCTTCTGAACGCGGCCGGTGTAAAGATAACCACCGCGGTCGAATACTACCTGCTTGACACCCTTTTCAATGGCCCTCTTGGCGACCATTTCACCCACTATCTCGGCAGCTTCGCTCTTGGTCTTGCCTTCAAGCTGGGCCGCGACTTCCGCATCCAGAGTGGAAGCGGCAGCCAGAGTGTGGGAAGCGTCGTCATCGATGACCTGGGCGTAAATGTGGTTCAGGCTGCGATATACGTTGAGCCTGGGGCGCTCGGCGGTACCCAGGATGTGCCTGCGGGTACGCTGATGCCTCTTTTGACGTATAGAGTTTTTATCTATCCTTGATATCATTATCCTTGCTCCTTATCTACGCCTTACTTACCGGTCTTGCCTTCCTTACGGCGTACATGCTCTCCGGCGTAGCGGATACCCTTGCCCTTATAAGGCTCAGGCTCGCGGACCGCACGGATATCAGCCGCCATCTGGCCGACCTGCTGCTTGCTCGCGCCCTTGACCACGATGCGGTTGGGTGCGGGAACCTCAAAGGTGATACCTTCGGGAGCGTCAAACTCGACGGGATGGGAATAACCCATGTTCAGCACGAGCTTGCTGCCCTGAAGCTGGGCGCGGTAACCAACGCCTTCAATCTCCAGATTCTTCGCAAAGCCCTCGGTCACGCCCACTACCATGTTGTGTATCAGGGAGCGGGTAAGACCGTGCAGCGCGCGGTGACGCTTGTCGTCGCTGGGGCGCTTCACGTGAAGCACACCATTGTCCTGTTCAATCTCCATATCAGGAGAGATCTTTTCACTAAGAGTACCCTTGGGGCCCTTCACGGTCACGGTGTTGCCGTCATCGACCGTGATTGTCACTCCGCCAGGAACGCTTATCGGAAGTTTTCCGATTCGTGACATGTTATTACACCTCCGTTTATATTGGTTTTATTACCAGATGTAAGCGAGGACTTCGCCGCCCACGCCCTGCTTGCGGGCTTCCCTGTCGGTCATTATGCCGCGGGAGGTGGATATGATGGCGATGCCCAGACCGTTCAGCACCTTGGGCAGCTGGTCCTTGCGCGCGTAGATGCGCAGACCGGGCTTGCTGATGCGCTTGAGGCCGGTTATGACCCTCTGCTTGTTGGGGCCGTACTTGAGGTCGATGTGGATATACTTGGCCACGCCGTCCTCGCGGATGTCATAGCTCTTTATGTAGCCCTCGTCGAGCAGTATCTCGGCTATGGCCTTCTTCACCGTGGAAGCGGGGACGAGAACGTCCTCATGCTTGGCGGTAAGAGCATTGCGGATACGGGTCAGCATATCGGCGATGGGATCGGTTATCAACATAGTCTTTTTTCCTCCTTTCGATATGCTTACCAGCTGGCCTTACGCACGCCGGGTATCTCGCCCTTGTAGGCAAGCTCCCTGAAGCAAACACGGCAGATGCCGTATTTGCGCAGGACGGAATGCGGACGGCCGCAGATGCGGCAGCGGGTGTAAGCGCGGGTGGAATACTTCGCCGGGCGCTGCTGCTTTATTTTCATGCTTGTCTTTGCCACTGTTTCTTCCTCCTAAAATCACGCCTGCATGAAGGGCATACCCATCATCTGGAGCAGCGCCTTCGCTTCTTCGTCGGTCTTGGCCGTGGTAACGAACACTATGTCCATACCCCTTATCTTATCAACATCGTCATAGTTGATTTCAGGGAATATCAGCTGTTCCTTAAGGCCCATGGCGTAATTGCCGCGGCCGTCAAAGCTGGTATCGGGTATGCCGCGGAAGTCGCGCACGCGGGGAAGCACTATGTTGATGAGCTTATCAACGAAGTAGTACATCCTGTCGCCGCGCAGAGTGACCTTGGCGCCAATGTTCATGCCTTCGCGAACCTTAAAGTTTGCAACGCTCTTCTTGGCCTTGGTCACAACGGGCTTCTGACCGGCTATGATGCTCAGCTCTTCCACTGCGCTCTCCATGCCCTTGGGGTTGTCCTTCTCGGAGCCGAGGCCCATGTTGATGACTACCTTTTCAAGCTTGGGGATCTGCATCACGTTCTCGTAACCGAACTTTTCCTTCAGCTGGTTAACGATCTCGTCGGTGTACTTCACCTTAAGGCGGGGAGCCTCGGTAAAGGGCTTCGCCTCAACGGCGTTCTTTTTCTTCTTGGCGGGTGCCTGAGCGGCGGTATCTTTCTTAGCCATTCTCTATTCCTCCTGCCTCAGTCGATGTTCTTGCCGCACTTTTTGCAAACGCGGACCTTCTTGTCGCCGTCCATGGCATGGCCAACGCGGGTAGCCACGCCGCACTTGGGGCAAACCAGCATCACGTTGGACGCGTTGATGGTGCCTTCATGCTCTATACGGCCGCCGGTTTCGCCCTGCTTGCGGGGCTTGCGATGCCTGGTCACCATGTTGGCGCCCTGCACCACTATGCGCTCCTCCGCGGGGAAGGCAGAAAGGACCTTGCCCTTCTTGCCCTTGTCCTTGCCGGAGATGACGACTACAGTATCGTCTTTCTTGACGTTAAGCTTCTTCATTGCGTTTCCTCCATCAAAGCACTTCGGGTGCAAGGGAGACTATCTTCATGTAGTCCTTAGCGCGCAGCTCCCTCGCCACAGGCCCGAAAATACGGGTTCCCTTAGGCTCCTTCTTGTCGTTTATTATAACGGCCGCATTGTCGTCGAAGCGGATGAAGCTGCCGTCCGGCCTCTGTGTGGGGTAGGTGGTCCTTACCACTACCGCGTGCACAACATCCTTCTTCTTCACGGCGCCGCCGGGGGAGGCGGACTTTACGGAGGCAACTATTACGTCGCCTATGCCGGCGCTCTTGCGGAAGGAGCCGCCCAGGCAGCGGATGCACATGATTTCCTTGGCGCCGCTGTTATCTGCTACTTTAAGCCTTGTCTGCGGTTGAATCATTTTTTGCTCCTTTCCGGCTTACTTGGCCTTTTCAACTATCTCGACCAGTCTCCAGCGCTTATCCTTGCTCAGGGGGCGGGTCTCCATGATCTTAACGGTGTCGCCTATGCCGCACTCGTTATTCTCGTCATGGGCCTTAAACTTGCGGGTACGGTTTACCATCTTGCCGTAAAGGGGATGGCGTACCTTGGTCTTTATGGCCACGACGATGGTCTTATCCATCTTGTCGCTTACGACTTCGCCGATGCGGGTCTTGCGATAACCTCTTGATATCTGTTCCATTGGTTTAATCTCCTTTCACCCTTACTCGGCAGCCTTGAGCTCGCGCTCGCACAGCAGGGTCTTGACCCTAGCCACGTCCTTCTTGCACTCGCCTATGCGCTGGGGATTGCTGAGCTGGCCGGTAGCAAGCTGGAAGCGCAGATTGAACAGTTCTTCCTTGAGCTCCTTTTCCTTGGCGACAAGCTCCTCGGTAGAGAGCTTCCTCAGTTCATTAGCCTTCATTGCTTTCGCCTCCTGCCACAGTCTCTTTCTGTACGAACTTGCACTTGAGGGGCAGCTTGTGCATTGCAAGCCTGAGTGCCTCCCTTGCAGTCGCATCGTCCACGCCGGCGATTTCGAACATCACTCTGCCGGGCTTGACAACCGCTACCCAATATTCGGGTGAACCTTTACCGGAACCCATTCGGGTTTCTGCCGGCTTTTCGGTAACGGGCTTGTCGGGGAATATCTTTATCCAAACTTTACCGCCGCGCTTGATGTAACGGGTCATCGCTACACGGGCGGCCTCTATCTGCTGGCTGGTGACCCAGGCGGGCTCCGTGGCCATCAGGCCCCAATCGCCGTAAGTCACGGTGTTACCGCGCAATGCTTTGCCGGTCATGCGGCCGCGGTGCACTCTCCTGCGCTTAACTCTCTTAGGCATCAACATGGTTATTTGCCCTCCTTACGCTTTCTTCACACGGTTGAGCACTTCGCCCTTGTAGATCCACACCTTAACGCCTATGCGGCCGTATGCGGTGCGGGCTTCTGCAAAGCCGTACTCTATGTCCGCACGAATGGTCTGAAGGGGAATAGAACCTTCATGGTAACCTTCGCTGCGGGCTATTTCCGCTCCGCCAAGACGACCGCCGCAGGAAATCTTTATGCCCTTGGCGCCGGCCTTGGTGGCCCTCATCATGCTCTGCTTCATGGCGCGGCGGAAGGAGATACGCTTTTCAAGCTGGGCCGCGATGTTCTCGGCTACGAGCTGAGCGTTTGCATCGGGGTTCTTTATCTCCATTATGTTCACGTTGACGGGCTTACCGATCAGCGCGCTTACGTCGGCCTTTATCGCGTCTACGCCCACGCCGCCTTTGCCGATCAGCATGCCGGGACGGCCGGTGTAGATGCTCACGGTCACCTTGCCTGCGGCGCGCATAATGTCTATGCGGGCGATACCGGCAGCGTAGTGTACCTCTTTGATATGATCGCGGATCTTCTTATCCTCGATGAGGAAATCGGAGAATTCCTTCTTGGAAGCGTACCAGCGGGTGTTCCAATCCCTGATGACGCCTACGCGGAATCCGTTCGGATTAACTTTCTGTCCCATTGTCTCCTCCTTAGTTTACCTTGTCCAGGATAACGGTTATGTGGCTGGTGCGCTTGCGGATCCTGCTCGCACGGCCCTGGGCACGGGGGCGGAAACGCTTAAGGGTGGGTCCCTGATTAGCAAACACCTCGGCTACGAAGAGCTGATCCGCGCTCATGTCCAGATTGTTTTCCGCGTTAGCAACGGCGGAATTGAGGACCTTAAGCACCGGCTCGCTGGCAGCCTTGGGAGTGAAGGCCAGTATGGCCTTGGCTTCTGCCACAGACTTGCCCCGGATCAGGTCGATGACGACCTTGACCTTGCGGGAGGAGATGCGGACATACTTGGCTATCGCGCGGGGACGCTTGTCGGCGTTGGCCTTGCGCGCTGCGCTCTTTTCTCTTGACCTTGTTGCCATGTTTCGCTCCTCCTTATCTCTGACCAGAGGTCTTTTCGGAACCCCTGTGTCCTCTGAAAGTACGGGTGGGCGCAAACTCGCCCAGCTTGTGACCGACCATTTCCTCGGTCACGTACACGGGAACGTGCTTCCTGCCGTCATGCACGGCGATGGTGTGTCCCACCATCTCGGGGAATATCGTGGAAGCCCTGGACCATGTTTTGACCACGGTCTTCTTGCCGCTTTCGTTCATCGCGTGAATGCGAGCGAGCAAGCGTTCCTGAACAAAAGGCCCCTTCTTAACTGATCTGCTCATTGTTGACTCCTTTCGCCTCTTACTTGCCGTTCCTGCGGCGCACGATGAACTTATCGTTGACGTTCTTGGTCTTGCGGGTCTTATAACCAAGCGCGGGCTTGCCCCACGGAGTGACCGGGCCGGGACGGCCGATAGGCGACTTGCCTTCGCCGCCGCCGTGCGGATGGTCGCAGGGGTTCATGACTGAACCGCGCACGGTGGGCCTGAAGCCCTTATGACGGGTGCGGCCGGCCTTACCAAGCTTAATGTTCTCGTGATCCACGTTGCCAACCTGGCCGATGGTGGCCTTGGCGTTCATGGGGATCAGGCGAACTTCGCCGCTGGGCAGACGGACCTGAGCGTAAGCACCTTCCTTAGCCATCAGCTGGGCCGCGTTGCCGGCGCTGCGGGCGATCTGCGCGCCCTTGCCGGGCTTGATCTCGATGCAGTGTATCATGGTGCCGACGGGTATCTGACGGATCTGCATCGCGTTGCCGACCTTGATGTCCGCGCCTTCGCCGGAAAGCAGCGTGTCGCCGACCTTCAGGCCAAGGGGAGCGATGATGTAGCGCTTTTCGCCGTCTGCATAGTTCAGCAGGGCAATGTTCGCGCTGCGGTTAGGATCGTATTCGATGGTGGCAACCTTGGCGGGCACGCCGTCCTTGTTGCGCTTGAAGTCGATGATCCTGTACTTGCGCCTCGCGCCGCCGCCGCGATGGCGAACGGTGATGCGGCCATGGTTATTGCGGCCGCCGGAGGAGCGAAGGTCTTCCAAAAGGGATTTTTCCGGCGTGGTGCAGGTGATCTCCTCGAAAGCGGAGACGGTCATGAAGCGCTGGCCGGGAGTGGTGGGTTTGATCTTCCTTATAGCCATTGTGTGCCTCCTTACTGGGCGATGCTGTCGAAGAATTCAATACCCTTGGAATCCTTCTTCAGCTTCACATAGGCCTTCTTGATGGAAGGACGGCGGCCTTCGTGCAGGCCCTGCCTCTTCATCTTGCCCATGTGGTTCACGGTGTGTACGGAATCGACCTTTACGCCGAACACGGCTTCGATAGCCTGGCGGATCTCGGTCTTGTTTGCCCTCTTATCGACCACGAAAGTGTAGGTCTTGTCTGCAAAGTGGTCGTAGCTCTTCTCGGTGAGTACGGGGCGGATGATTATATCATGGGGAGACTTCATTATGCGTACACCTCCTCTATCTTTGCCACGGAATCCTTGGTGAGGATGAGAGTGTTGTACTTGAGAATCTCGTACACGTTCAGAGTGCTGACCAGGGTGGTCTTTACGCCGGGGATGTTCCTGGCGGCGCGCTCTACTATCTCGTCCTTGTCGCTGAGCACTATGAGCGCCTTGCCGACGTTCATGGCGTTGAGCACCTTCACCATTTCCTTGGTCTTGGGGTTCTCTATATCCAGCGCATTGTAAACGATGATTTCGTTGTCGTTCACTTTGCTGGTCAGTGCGCTCTTCATGGCGATGCGCTTGACCTTCTTGTTAACGCTGAGGCGATAGTCGCGCGGCTTGGGAGCGAACACTACGCCGCCGTGGGTGAATATAGGCGCGCGGTTGCTGCTGTGGCGGGCGCGGCCGGTACCCTTCTGGCGGTAGATCTTGATGCCGCCGCCGCGTACTTCGGCGCGGGTCAGGGCGCTCTGCGTGCCCTGGCGCTGATTGGCCAGATAAGCCTTAACAACTTCGTGCACGGCGTACTGATTTACTTCAGCGCCAAACACATTCTCGCTCAGGGCGATCTCGCCGATGTTTTCGCCGGCGATATTGTGCAATGCTACGTTAGGCATTTTCTACTTCTCCTTTCCCTTACTTAACGGTTTCCCTAACCATTACCAGGGAACCCTTGGCGCCGGGGATTGCGCCCTTTATGAGCAGCAGATTCCTTTCGGCGTCCACTCTGGCGACCTCAAGGTTCTGAACCGTGATGCGCTCGCAGCCCATATGACCGGGCAGACGCTTGGTCTTGAATACCTCGCCGGGGTAGGTGCAGGCGCCCATTGAACCGGCTACGCGGTAGGAGTGGGAACCGTGGGTCTTGCGGCCGCGGGCCTGATTCCAACGCTTGATGTTGCCCTGGAAGCCCTTGCCCTTGCTCTTGCCGGTAACGTCTACCTTATCGCCGTTGGCGAATACGTCAGCCTTAATGACCTGACCGACTTCGTAAGTCGCGGTATCATCCAGCTTGAATTCGCGTACATAGCGGTGAGCGGCAACGCCGGCCTTCTTCAGGTGACCGAGCTCAGGCTTGGTGATGAGCTTTTCCCTGACGGGGCCAAAGGCTACCTGCACGGCCTCGTAGCCGTCTTTGCCGGTGGTCTTAATCTGAACCACGGGGCAGGGGCCCGCAAGCACTACGGTGACGGGGATCATGGTTCCGTCTTCTCTGAACATCTGGGTCATGCCGACCTTGGTGCCCAAAATCGCTTTCTTCATTGTAAATCCACCTCCGTGCTTACAGCTTGATCTCGATATCAACACCCGCGGGGAGATCGAGCTTCATCAGCGCGTCCACCGTCTTGGCGGAGGGCTGCAGGATATCGATCAGGCGCTTATGGGTGCGCATCTCAAACTGCTCTCTGCTGTCCTTATACTTGTGGGGCGAACGGAGGATGGTAACTATTTCCTTCTCCGTCGGCAGGGGTATGGGGCCGCTTACGCGAGCGCCCGTGCGCTTTGCCGTATCCACGATCTTTTCCGCGCTCTGGTCGATAAGGTTGCACTCGTAGGCCTTGAGCTTAATGCGGATCTTCTGATTTGCCATATTATTTCTTCCTCCTTTTAGTATCGGGGCCGTACACGCAGCCGAGTGTTTCGTTTCTAAAATACCTCGGCCGGGCACTTGCCCGTTGCCCGTATCGTGGGCCCTCGGCGGAAATTACCCGGATGGCATACCGGCAACCTCCCGCTGAGTCTTTCACGTTATCGCCGCGCGAAAAAACTGCGTCCATTCGCACAACGCTCATATTCTACACGATATTCATGGAAATATCAAGCTTTTTTTTATAAAAAAACCAAACTTTTTTCGCAAACACGCATCCGGGTGTTTCTATGCCCCGTTCGCCGCTTTTTACTCTTGCTTTTTTGTCAGTTTAAGGTATCATATCCTATATAAATATGTCAATACGGCAAATGCGAAAGGAGACTCCCAATGCTTAAAACCAACAAAGAAAAGGTAGTAAAAGGCTCCGTCGTGGGCAAAATACGGCCCAATGTCTGCCGCGGCTGGCGCGTTGCGCAGGACGGCAAGCCCTTCCTTACCCCTGGCATAGGCGGCATCAATTATAATGTAAAGCTGGGCGACTGTGCCTTCGGCCTTGCGGGCGACCATATTGAACCCGGCGTATCGCTTTATCATGACAACAAGGATTTCAGCGAATATCTTAACATACTTTCCTGCATAGGCAACGAGGCCGTTGTTATGAGCGGTGAAGGCAAGGGCAAGCGCGGCTTCGTCACCGGCAAGCACGGCGGCGCGGAGGACGTTATGGTCTACTTTGAGGATGAAACGCTTGACCTCCTGTGTCCCGAGGATAAGGTGCTCATCCGCGCGCACGGCCAGGGGCTCAAGCTTATCGACTATCCCGAAATAAGCGCCATGAACATTGACCCCGAGCTTTTTGAAAAGCTTGGCATAGAGGAAAACGGCGACGGCACGCTTACCGTACCCGTAGCGGCTGTGATACCGCCCTATCTTATGGGCTCCGGCATAGGCTCCAATCTGCCCTTCCGCGGCGATTACGACATTATGACGCACGATCCCGCCAAGGTGAAGGAGCTGGGGCTTGACAAGCTCCGCTTCGGCGACATAGTAATGCTTCAGGATTGCGACAATATGTATGGCCGCGGCTTCCTCACGGGCGCAGTCGCCATCGGCGTAATAATCCATTCGGACTGCATGCTTGCCGGCCACGGCCCCGGAGTTACAGTAATAATGGCCTCCCAGAAGCCCCTCATCAAGGCCAAGGTGGTCGCCGACGCAAACATAATCAACGGATTGAAGTTCTAAACCCAAGCATAGCAAAAGGCCGTCGCAAGACGGCCTTTATTCGGTTCAGTTCTTTTTAGTTGCTCTGCCTTTTCCTAAGTGCTATGCAAAGCGCCGCGGCAATCATGCCAATGCCAATCGCAAGATAGCTTGCGTCGCCGGTCTGCGGCGGCAGCGGGGCAGGAATAACAGGCTGTACATCGTCATAAACAGGATCTTCTATCTTCCTGTAGCCACAAACGCTGCATACGCCGTTTACAAAATCATGCTCGTTTTCGTCAAACTTATCTTCGCAGCCATCGAACTTGCACCCGTGCCAATGAGTGTGTTCATCATTCTTCCACTCATCCTGTGCACCATGCATAGTGAATCCGCAGATATCGCACTTGCCATCAGTCAAATCATGGTTCTCATGCTGTACCCTATGGCATACTGTGCATTCGCGCTCATGGAATGTGCCTTCGGCTATCCATTCGCCCCAAGTATGCTCAGCTTCGTCATACTTTTCTTCGCAGCCATCGAACTTGCACCCGTGCCAATGTTTGTTCTCATCGTTCTTCCACTCATCCTGTGCATCATGCATAGTGAATCCGCAGATATCGCACTTGCCGGCATTGTAAACATCCTCGCCGTGATCCACACTCTCCACATAGTGGCATACCTTACATTCGCGCTTATGGCCCGTAGCTACGCCTTCCCAATCAGTCCAATCATGCTCGGCTTTGTCAAGCATCTCGGTGCAGCCTTCAAACAGGCACTCGTGCCAATGCTTATTTTCATCGTACTTCCATTCGTTCTTTGCACCGTGCATAGTGAATCCGCAGATATCGCACTTGCCGGCGGTGAAAACATCCTGACCGTGATCCACGCTCTCCACATAATGGCATACTGTGCATTCGCGCGTATGGCTCGTAGCTGTGCCTTCCCAATCAGTCCAATCATGTACGGCTTCGCCGTCCTTCACATCGCAGCCTTCGCACTCATGCCAATGGTTGGTCGCATCGTACTTCCACTCGGCTTTCCAGTTATGCTCGTGCGGCTTTTCGTATTCGCATACGATGCACTTGCCGTTGACAATGATATGCACTCCAAAATCGGCGTTCCATTCGCAGCCTTCATGCGTGCAGGCGTGCCAATGGTTATCGGCGTTATACGTCCAATCTGTTTCAGCTTCGTGCTCGTGGTCTATCTCGTATCCGCAAGTCGTGCAAATATATGTACCGTTTCCGATTTCCTGCCATGTATGTGCAGCGGCGGTTTCGGTGTCATGCACGTTGCAGCCTTCGTATTCGCACACATGGAAGTGCTCATTTGGAACTGCCGTCCACTCATTGCTCCATTTATGCTCTATGTGGCTCCTTTTGTAGCCGCACTTTGCGCATACATAGTTGCCGTCGCTGTCCGGCGATTCGGGATAGACATGTTCCTCTATATTGCCGTGATGCGATCCGCATATTTTGCAGGGCTGATAGTGGATCTCCGTCAGCGTCATCTCGTCGCATACCCACTGGGTAGTATCGGGATCATACAGATGGTCTTCCTCATAACCGCATACGCATGAGTAGGTTCCTCTGTCGTTTGCTTTCAGCACATGCGCACCGCGCTCATCCCACAGCATTTCACCGCATTCGGTGCAAACGCGCCAGTGCTCGAACTCATCGTGCTTCCAGTCGCTCGGCGTATGCACATGCCCTTCGCTTTCCGCCAGTGCGCCGCCGCAGACGACAACCGCTTGCACAAACAGCAACGCAGCCATAATTATGGCTGTCAACCAATGTTTTCTCATTGTTTATCCCCCTATTCTTGGTTTATTGGTTGACTTGATTATATACCTGTCACAAAAAATTTACAAGGTAAATTTTTGCATAAATTCAGGATTCTATTTCATATATTATTGTGCAATTTGCACAATTTTCTCACAAGCCGTTTAATCGTCAAAAAATGCCTAAATTTGGGCATCGTCATGAAATTTTCGTTCATGTGTTTCTCGTCCGTTTTTCGATTTTTTACATAAAAAAACAGAGGGCCCGAGCTGATGCCCGGGCTTTGTTCTCACTTCATAAACATCTTTATTATTCTAAGCTTCCGTTTGCTGTACGGGAAGTAGCGCATGGGGAGGTCTATCTTGGTTGATTTATTGACTATGCTGCGCTCGTGCGTAAACGTATCGAAGCTTTTTTTGCCGTGGTAGCTGCCCATGCCGCTTTCCCCTACCCCGCCGAAAGGCAGCGCGGAGGAGGCAAGGTGAATTATCGTATCGTTCACGCAGCCCCCGCCGAAGGAGCAGCTGTCCAGCAGCCTGCGCTCGGCGGCCTTGTCCGCCGTGAATATATAAAACGCAAGGGGCTTGGGACGGCTGTTGACAAAGGCTATAACCTCGCTTAGCGTATCGAAGCTTATCATGGGCAGCACGGGGCCGAATATCTCCTGCTGCATGATTGGCGCATCGGGCGAAACATCATCAAGCAACGTGGGCGCGATGAAGCGGCGCTCATCGTCAAACGTGCCGCCAAGGGCTATCTTTTCGCCCTGAATAAGGCCCTTCACGCGGTTGTAATGCTTTTCGCTTATTATGTTTACCATGTCCCGCATATCGCCGTTTGGAAAAAACTGCTCCAGTGCATCCTGATATTCGCTTACGAACGCCTTATTAACGCTGCGGTGTATCAAAAGATAGTCCGGCTCAACGCACGTCTGTCCGGCGTTGAGCACCTTGCCGAAGGCTATCCTGCGCGCGGCCAGCTTTATGTCCGCCGTTTCATCCACTATTGCGGGGCTTTTGCCGCCCAGCTCCAGCGTAACCGGCGTAAGATACTTCGCCGCCGCCTGCATAACGGTTTTGCCCACCTCCACGCTGCCGGTAAAGAATATGTAATCGAACTTTTCTTCAAACAGCGCCTGGTTTTCCGCCCTGCCGTCCTCAACGGCGGCAATGTATTCCGGTGGGAATGTGTCGCCTATCAGCTTGGCTATGGCGGTGCTTGTAGCCGCGGCATAGGCGGACGGCTTTACCACGGCGCAGTTGCCCGCGGATATTGCGCCTATAAGCGGATTCAGGCAAAGCTGCACGGGGTAGTTCCATGGCGAAACAATGAGCGCCACGCCGTAAGGCTCGGGCGAAATGTAGCTTTTTGCCGAAAACTGCGCAAGCGGCGTTTTGACCCGCCTGTTCTTTGTCCATTTGCCTATATGCTTTATGTGGTAGCTCAATTCCTCCAGCACCATGCCCGTTTCGCACATATAGCTTTCGGTTTCGGACTTATTCAAATCCTGCTTCAACGCATCGGCAAGCAGCTTCTCGTTCGTGCGTATTGCCCGCTGAAGCTTCCTGAGCGCCTCTATCCTAAACTCCACCGGCCTTGTCGCTCCGGACTGGTAATATCTATGCTGCGACTCCACCAGCGCGTGTATATCCATAGCCGTATCCTCCGCTGTTACCAGATTTTTTCATATTATAGCATAAAGGCCGCGTTATCGCACGCGGCCCCATGTAAGCTTCACTTTATTGTTTCGCTGTTGTTTATAACTCCCGTGCCGTATAAAAACAGCGCGTCCGTATATTGGGTGAAATCCACCATCCGCCCCAGCAGCTCCGGCGCAACGTAGCGGATGTCCACAAGCGTTACCCTGTCGAACCCTTCCGCAATAAGCGGCGCAATGCTTGAACCGAACGAATCCCTAAACATTATAAGCGACCGTCCGTTTTTGCTGTTCGGGTTTTCAATCGTCAGCACGGACTTTGACCCATGCAGGAACATTTCGTATGGGTCGCGCCCGTTAAGCGCATCCATATCGTATACGCCAACGTATTTTCCGCTCTCGTAATCATATACGGTATAATCCGCAATGCTCCCGCCCTGCATGTAATACATTTTATCCGGCTTCAGCGGCAGCGCGCTCTGCGCATAATATATGCCGTAGAAATCCGTATCCGCATCCGCCGCGGTGTATTCTGCCGCATCGTCCGCGCCCATGCCCTCGGCAAGCTTCTTTGCCGTGTCAAGTATCCTCTCCTGCCGCCAGTGAAGATCCGTCTTGTAGTAATCGTCTATGCCGAGCGTGCCGGCAATGTCTATATATTCGGCGTACATCATATTTGATGTAAGCATATCCTTCAGCTTGTCGTAATCTATGCTCAGGTAGCCGTTCGCATCGGCCATAAAATAGTTCTTGTCCGGAACAAGGCTTAAATACGCCTTTATGCCGTTTGGCTTAAGATATGTATCGTAAACGTAGCCGAACCGCTCCGCCACATGGGCAACGCTGCTTTCATTTAACGGATAGTCAAGCTTGCTCGCTATGCCGTCGACTATATATATGCCGTTGTTGTCCCGCTGGGAAAATACATAGTATGTATTTACGGCCTTCAGCGTGCGGAAAGCATCCCTCAGCGGGAACTGATCCAGCTTATACTGTTCGTATTCGCTCATAAACTTGCCGGAAAGCACGCTGTCTATGCTGAGCTTTGGTATCGTCGCCAGCGCGCGCCTTTCGCTGAGGGATTGCGCGTCGTCCTTTTTAAGCGTTCCCCATATTGCAAAGCCGAATATTATTGCCGCCGCAAGTGCAACGGTAAGTATGCTTTTAAGCTTGGTACGCATATGCTCTCCCCTCCGCTAAAATCTGAAATACAGGAACGGGTTGAACGACCCGTCTATCAAATACGCCGTGCATACGCAAAGCAGCGCCGCAAGCGCCACAGGCTCCGCTATCGCCATTATCGCCCCGCCGATGCGCATGGCTTCAAGCTTCGCCTTTATGCGCTTAGGCCACGGCGTTGCGCCGATCGCTGCTATTATAAGCGGCACGGTGTAGCTTCTAAGGTAATATAAAGCCTCCGTATTATCCGCCGCGTTTGCGCCGAACAGCGCGGCAATCGTCTCAAAGCCTTCCTTAACGCCCGAAGCGTCAAACATTATGAAGCACAGCATAACGAAAAACAGCGTGTATATATGCCCTATTGCTCTGTGCTTTTTGATAAAGCCTAAAAGCAGCGTTTTTTCCGCGATCAGCAGCGCCGCGAACATTATCCCCCACATGACGAAGTTCCAGTCCGCCCCGTGCCAAAGGCCCGTAAGCATCCATACTGTTGCAATGTTCAAAAGCGCGCGCGACTTTTTCACGCGGCTGCCGCCAAGGGGGATATACACATAATCCCTGAACCAGGAGCTTAGCGACATATGCCATCTGCGCCAGAATTCGGTTATGCTTGCGGCAATATAGGGATAATTGAAGTTTTCGGGGAACGTGAAGCCGAATATCGAGCCAAGGCCAATCGCCATGTCGCTGTATCCGGAAAAATCGAAATACACATGCAGCATGTACGCCGCGGCATATACCCAGTAAAACAGCGTGGATTTTTCGCCGCTTGCCTTGAATGCGTTCACAAGCTCCGCAAGCACGTTTGCAATAAGCACCTTTTTACCAAGGCCCAATATAAACCGCCTTGCGCCGTATGCGGCCTTGTCCGCGCCGTATGCGCGCGCGGTAAGCTCCGCTTCAATATCGCTGTATCTCACTATCGGCCCCGCTATAAGCTGGGGGAACATGGATATGTACGCCGCAAACGCAACGTAATCCCGCTGCGGCTCAACGTCCGCACGGTAAACGTCTATAACGTAGCTTATAAGCTGGAACGTATAAAAGCTTATGCCTATGGGCAGGGCAATGTTAAGCGCGGCTATTTTGAGGCCGAATACCGCGGCGAAGCTTTCCGCAAAAAAGTTGGCGTATTTGAACACGCCAAGCATGCCAAGGCTCAGCACAAGGCTTATTATAAGATATGCCTTTGCTTTTTTCGTTCCGCGGCTTTTGCCTATAAGCCGCGCGAATATATAGCCCTGCGTAACGGAAAGCAGCATCAGTATTGCGTAACGCGGCTCCCCCCAGGCATAGAATATAAGGCTCATCAGGAGCAGCGCCGCGTTTTTAAGCCGCCGCGGCATAAGGAAATACACCGCTATTGTCAGCGGCAGAAAGCTATATAAAAATGCCGCGCTTGAAAACAGCATGAACTGCTCCCTCCCTTCGTTTGCGCTTAGAACGCTATCGCCTCGTCGTAAACTATCTCCGCGTTTTCATAGGCGGCGGTCAGCTTATCGCGGAAGGTGTTCACCAAATCCTCCGCGCCGTATACGGATACTATGCAGCCGCTAACCTTGGCAATCACCATCTTGTCCGGAAAGCCGCACATCCATTGCTTGGAATTAAGCCCGTCGTGTATGGCGGCGCACACGGCGTCCGTGTCCGCGGCGTCCTTCAGGCGAAACGCTCCGCAGGTGAAGGTGTTGGCGTTCATCATGTGCATAAGGCTGGCGGCGGCGTCAAGCTTGTCCACCATGTCCGCCGGGAAGGAGGTGAGGTATGCAACCGTATCCGCATCATCCAGCGCAACGTTGCCCGGTGCATCGTCCTTCATGTTCGCTTCGCTCATATCGCCGCCTGCGGCGGGGAACTTTTCATCGTCGGTATAGCTGTCCCACACTTTATTGAGCACATCCAGCGGGTTTCCCGCGGCTTCGGCCGTGCCCTGCCCGTTTCCGTTCGCGGCGCAGCCAACCATGCCAAGCGCGAATATAATGGCCAATACGGCCGCAATGGTCTTTTTCATAAACATATGTCTCCTTTCGTGCCTTGTAAAAAGGCATATACGCTATTATAAACGGTTTTCGGGCGGAAGTGGTTGCATTTTTATAATATATTATTTGCCGTATCAGGTAATGCGATGCGGCAGCACAGAAAAAACTTATTCTGCCTATTGCGTTTTCCGGCAAACAGTGGTATATTTGTCTCCATTACAAAAACATATGTATCTGATATGCGCACATTCAACAGTAAATGTACCGCACGGAAGGAGTTTGGATATATGAACATTGCTTTGCTGGGATTCGGAACTGTCGGCCGCGGATTTTATGAGCTGCTTACGGAGCGGCCGCTTTCGCTGAACATTTGCGCCGTGCTTGCGCGCAGGCCGCTTGAGGGGCTTAACTGCATGGTCACAAGCGATTTTTATAAGATACTTAACGAAGCAGACGCGGACATAATAGTTGAGGCCATGGGCGGGCTTGAACCCGCGCATGAATACATATGCGCTGCGCTTAGGGCTAAAAAGCACGTCGTTACAGCCAACAAGCAGCTTATGTGCGCATATTATGATGAGCTTACCGCACTTGCGCGCGAAAACGGCGTGTCCTTGCGCTGTACTGCGGCGGCGGGCGGCGGCATACCGTGGCTCAGCTCCCTTGCCCGCGCGGCAAGCGTGGACGCGATAATATCCGTAAGCGGCATAATGAACGGCACATCGAATTATATACTGGACGCGATGAGCCGCCGCGGCATGGATTACGCTGCGGCGCTGAGCGATGCGCAGCGCCTTGGCTACGCGGAGGCCGATCCAACCGCCGATGTATGCGGGCTGGATACGCGGCGCAAGCTGGTGCTCAGCGCAAACATAGCCTACGGCGTATCGATAAGCGAAAGCGACGTGCCGTGCTTCGGCATAGCCAATATTACGGCGGAGGATATGCTCTTCTTTGAAGAAAACGGCCTTGCCTGCCGCCTGATAGGCCATGCTGAAAGGCACTTCGGCACAATAAGCGCCGCGGTGGAGCCCATGCTTTTCGGCGCGGATGCGGGCGAAGCGCGCGTATGCGAATGTGGCAATATGATGAGCCTTTGCGCCGCGCATATGGGCGGACAGAGCTTCCTTGGCGCGGGCGCGGGCGCATACCCAACGGGGAGCAACGTGCTTGCGGACTGCCGCGCGATAGCCGAAGGCTGCTCGGCCTTCTATACGGATTCGTTCACCCGTGCGCATGTGGATAATTCCCGCGCGTACCAGCGGTATTATATCCGTAAGCAGGGCTGCGCGCCCGTTATCACCACCCCGCTTTCGGTTGAGCAGGCGCACGCAATGTGCCGTGAGGAAGGCGTCTGCGGCTTTATGGCCGCCATTGCCAAATGATTTGATTTCAATTTTTGGGGAGATATATAAACAATGCTTAAAGTAGCCAAATTCGGCGGTTCATCAATGGCGGACGCCGTGCAGATACGCAAGGTATGCGCCATAATACGGGCCGACGAAGCAAGGAAGATAATCGTGGTCTCCGCCGCAGGCAAGCGGAGCAAGGATGACCACAAAATAACCGACCTTTTATACCTTTGCTATGCTCACATCAAATACAGTGTATCCTGCAAAGGAGTATTTGAGCAGGTGAAGCAGCGGTATTTGGACATTCGGGACGAGCTTGGGCTTAATACCCCGCTCGAGGCCGAATTTGACGCGCTGTGGGAGCGCATGCAGCACGGCATAGGTGAGGATGAACTTGTAAGCCGCGGCGAATACTTTTCCGCAAGGCTGCTGGCGGACGCGCTGGGCTATGACTTTATTGATGCAAAGCTGTGGCTCACATTCGCGCTGGACGGCAGCATAGATGAAGAAGCAAGCTACTCCGCGCTCAGGCGCATTGCAGCCAACAGGCGGGCGGTAATACCCGGCTTTTACGGCATTGCCCCCGGCGGACGCATACTCACGCTTACGCGCGGCGGCAGCGACGTTACGGGCGCGCTTGCGGCGGCGGCGCTTGACGCGGACGTATACGAAAACTGGACGGATGTTTCGGGCATACTTATGGCGGATCCGCGCATAGTTGAAAATCCGGAGCATATAGACAGGCTTACATACAGCGAGCTGAGGGAGCTTAGCTACATCGGCGCGCAGGTGCTGCACGAGCGGGCGGTTTTCCCCGTGCGGGAGAAAAACATTCCCCTTAACATACGCAATACAAACGAGCCTGACCACCCCGGCACAATGATAATGCGCGACATTGACGACAGCACGGAGCAGAACCGCAGCTTTATAACGGGCATAGCCGGCAGGAAGGGATACACGGTGATAACCCTTTCAAAAACGGGCATGTCCTCAACGCCGGGTGTGCTGAGGCGGATACTTGAAATACTTGAAAAGGCCAACGTGAACGTTGAATACGTTCCTTCGGGCATAGACAGTCTGTCGCTGGTAGTGTCCAGCGCGAGCGTGGCGGACTGCCTGTATTCGCTGCTTGGCGAGCTTGAGCGGAGCATAAAGCCGGACCATATAAAGACGGAATCAGATTTGGCCGTTGTTGCGGCAGTCGGCCGCAGGATGGCCTTCCGCCCCGGCATATCGGGCAAAATATTCGCGGCACTGGGCGAAAAGGGCGTGAACATTCGCATGATAACGCAGGGCCCGGAAGAACTGAACATTATAGTAGGCGTTGAGGAAAAGGATTTTGAGCAGGCAATAAGGGTGCTGTACAGCAGCTTTGCCACGATAAGATAAGGAGCATAGCATGAGGCAATACAGAATAGGCATACTGGGCGCAACGGGCGCGGTTGGGCGCGAGATGATGAAGGTGCTGGAGGAGCGTAAGTTCCCCATAAGCGAGCTTAGGCTGCTTGCGGGCGCAGGCAGCGCGGGCAAGCGCATAGGCTTTATTGGCAAGGAGCACACGGTTATTCAGGCGAGCGAGGATGCGTTTGAAGGGCTTGACATAGTGCTTGGCGCGGCGGAGAACGATATTGCCATGCGCTTCGCCCCGGCAATAGTTAAGGCTGGCGCAGTATTTGTGGACAATTCAAGCGCGTTTCGTTTGTATGAGGACGTGCCGCTGGTAGTAAGCGAGATAAATCCCGAGGACGTGCGCAAGCACCGCGGCATAATAGCCAACCCCAACTGCACAACAATAATATCGCTGGTGGCGCTGAACGCGCTGAACAAAGAAAGCCCGATAGAGAGCATAATAGCATCGTCCTATCAGGCGGTTAGCGGCGCGGGCGCGCAGGGCATAAGCGAACTGAGCGAGGAAACGGCGGCAATAGCCGCGGGCGAGGCCGTTAAGCCAAGCGTTTTCCCGTACCAGATAGCATACAACGTGATACCGCAGATAGGCTCCGAAGCCTTCATGGGCTACACGAGCGAGGAGATGAAGCTGCAAAACGAGGGGCGGAAGATACTGCACAGCCCCAAACTGAAGGTAAGCTGCACATGCGTGCGCGTGCCTGTATTCCGCAGCCACAGCGTGTCCTTATTGATACGCACCAAGGAGAAAATAAGCGTAGCGCGTGCGCGGGAGCTGATAGCCGCCGCGGCGGGCTGCCGCCTTACGGACGACATTGCGAACCGCGTTTACCCCATGCCGCTCGATACGTCCGATCAGGATCTGGTCTACGTTGGCCGCATACGCGACGACCTGACGGACGAACGCGGGCTTAACCTTTGGTGCTGCGGTGATCAGTTGCGCAAGGGCGCCGCGACCAACGCCGTGCAGATAGCGGAAATAGTCGCAGGCCTATAAGCAACACAAAACCGCCGTACATCATTCGTGGTGTACGGCGGTAAAACATCATTTCACCTTAAATAGCATATAAGATTCACGCAATCGGGCAGGGATTCGTCCACGTAGCCGCTGTCGGCAAAACCTGTTTTTTCATAAACATGCAGCGCGGCGGCATCATCCTTCTTCACGCATACCTCAACATGGTCAAAGCGCGCTTCTGCCTTCAACTGAGCAAGTATCAACTCCAGCGCGGCCGTGCCGTAGCCCCTGTTCTGGAACCGCTCGTCTATCATGAACTGCTGAAGGTCATAGCCAACGGGTTCATCGATAAAGTCCCGCACAAGTGCAACGCCGACCATCTCCGCATCATTACAAATGCCTATCACGCGCGCATTGCAATCGCGGTAAACATATCCCCGCGCGATTATACCGATCGGCGGCGCAAGGAAGCGCCGCTGCGCTTCGCTCACGCTGAGCCGCGCAATCTCAAGCCAGTTCGATTCGTCAACATCCGTAAGCCTTATCATCAACTCTCCATTATATTGCGTTCAGCGGGCCGCCGCGGTCAACTATGGGCGCGCTCCATTCGCCAAGCTCACCGCCGTATTGCGCGGCAAGGTTTATCACGCGGGTGGTGAGCGCATCCACATCCGCCTTTTTAAGCGAGCTCAGGCGCACAATATCCGCCCCGTAGGCCAATTCACGCTCCGGCGAATAGTTAGGCCCGGCATAGGCAAAGCCTGCCTTGCGCGCAGCCTCCGCAAAATTGAGCATTATGCTTTCGGTCGGGAAATACACCGTGAAGGTGACGCGGCGGACCGCGCCTATGCAGTCGCCGTTTTTTTTCATAAGCGCAATATGGTCGCGGTTAAGCTCCGTTTGCAGCTTTGCGGCATCCGGATAAAGCAGGGTTTTATACGTGAGCCAATCCGGTTCGTCCGCAAGCCCAGCGGTGCAGTCCATAAGCGGCGTTTTTTCGGCAATGGTTTCGCCCCGCTCGAATTCCTCGGCATCGTGAATATAGAAATAATACTGTATCTGCGCGTCTATTTCTATATACCCCGCATACAGTGCGCCAAGCTTTTTTATCAGCTTATCCTTAACGCCCGATGCTATGCTGCGCTCTATCGCGCTGAGCGTTTCCCGCTTTTCGCTGCGGCTTTGGCAGCTTACATACATCAGCAGCGGGCGCGCCGCCCTGTCGGCATCTATCAGCGCCATGTCCGCGCCGAAGCGCGCCATCGCCCCGTCAAGCGGCCAATCGTATTCAAACCATTGCGCGGAATTATCCTTCATCGCCTTATTGCAGCACGGCCTTTATCCTGCGCACGCCGGCACTGGAGGCCTCCTCCTTCTTTATCTTGAACGTACCCAGCTCGCCGGTATGGCTGGCATGCGGGCCGCCACAGATCTCCTTTGAATATTTGCCCATGGTATACACCTTTACCTTTTCGCCGTACTTATCGCCGAAAAGGCCTATTGCGCCCTGCGCACGGGCTTCGTCAACAGTCATTTCCTCGCAGGTTATGGGTACGTCCGCCTGAATGGCTTCGTTGACCAGCTTTTCAACTTCCTTGACCTCTTCGGGAGTCATCTTGCGCTCAAAGCTGAAATCGAACCTGAGCCTTTCGGTTGTTATGTTGCTGCCCTTCTGCGCAACGCCGTCGCCCAGCACCTTGCGCAGCGCCGCCTGAAGCAGATGCGTTGCGGTATGCAGCCGCGCGGTAACCTCGTTTGCTTCGGCAAGGCCGCCCTTGAAGCGCTGCTCCGCGCCCTGCTTACTCTTGTTCTGATGCTCACTGAACGCGGCCTCAAAGCCCGCACGGTCTACGGTAAGGCCGTTTTCGCGGGCCATTTCCTCTGTAAACTCTATCGGGAAGCCAAACGTATCATAAAGATGGAACGCGGTAACGCCGTCTATTTTGCCGTCCGCAAAGCTGCCCTTCATGCGCTCGAACTCCTTCATGCCCTTCTTTAGGGTATGCTGGAAGCGGGCTTCTTCCTTGGCAAGCTCGGTGGTTATCTTTTCCTGATTTTCCTTGAGTTCGGGATACACATGGCAATATCTTTCTATAACGGCCTCGGCAACCTTGGAAAGGCTGTTTTCCGGTATGCCTATCTGCATGGCGAAGCGTATCGCGCGGCGGATAAGGCGGCGCAGAATATAGCCCTGGTCCACGTTGGACGGGGTAACGCCCCTTGGGTCGCCCAGTATGAAGGTTGCACTCCTTATATGGTCCGCAATTATGCGGAAGGCCTTCTTTGTGGCTTCATCGTCATTATAATTCTTGCCGCTCAGCTCCGCAATGCGGGCAATTATGGGGGCGAAGCCATCGGTATCGTATACGCTTTCCGCGCCCTGGAGGGTTGCAATGGTCCTGTCGAGGCCCATGCCGGTATCCACGTTACGCTTGGCAAGCGGGGTCACGTTGCCTTCGGCGTCCTTATAATACTGCATGAAAACGTTGTTCCATATTTCAAGGTACTTGCCGCAGTCGCAGGAAGGGTTGCACTCAGGGCAGCACTTGGGCTTGCCGGTATCGAAGAAAATCTCCGTATCCGGGCCGCAGGGGCCGGAGTTGCCGGGTATCCACCAGTTATGCTTTGCGCCAAGATAGAATATATGGCTGGGGTCAACGCCCATTTCCACCCAACGATCGTGCGATTCGGTATCTCGCGGGGCATTTTCGTCGCCCTCGAAGCAGGTGAAATACAGCCTGTCCTTATCTATGCCCAGCCATTCTTCGCTGGTGAGCAGTTCATAGCTCCACGCTATTGATTCATGCTTAAAATAATCGCCAAGGCTCCAGTTGCCCAGCATTTCAAAAAAGGTGCAGTGGCTCGCGTCGCCCACCTCGTCAATATCGCCCGTGCGCAGGCACTTCTGCACGTCCGTAAGGCGCTTGCCCGCGGGATGCTCCTGCCCCATAAGATAGGGCACAAGGGGATGCATACCGGCCGTGGTGAACAGAACGGAAGGATCGTTTTCGGGAATGAGCGAGGCGGAGGGGATAACCTTATGGCCCCGTTCTTCAAAGAACTTCAGGTACAGCGACCTGAGCTGATCGGAAGTAAGGTTCTTCATATGTATCGTATATCTCCTTAAATGTTTACAGTTTTGGACCAATAATGAATTATATCCCACACACAGCCGCCTTGTCAACGTGGGGTGCAGGCTGTATAATTTATATATGAAGATACGTTCGTTTTTTAGCGGCAGAAACCGCCGCATAAGAAAAAAGCATACCCGCCCGGTCATAATGCTGAAGGGCGAGCAGGGAAAAAAGCTGCGCCGCGCGCTGATAATAGCCGGTGCAGCGGTTGCGGTTATACTCTTGGCGCTGCTGCTCAGGCCCGAGCCCGTGCTGATGAACAGCGCGGAGATTGCCAACGTTTGGAACAACGGCGTGCTGCGCGTTGGCCTGCGCAACGATGTGCCCCGCCTTGCGGAGGACGGGACGGGGCTTGAATGGGAAATAGCTCAGGCGCTGGCGGAACGCATAATGTCCAACTCCGATGATTACACGGGGGATATTCCCGCGCTTGAGGCAGTTGAGGTGACAAGCATGAGCGTTGGCGCAAAGCTGAGGGACGGCAGCATAGACGCGGCAATATGCCTTATGCCGCGCGGCGCGAACGCCGCATACGCCTACTCCCGCGCGTATTACGACGACCCGTGCTACATACTGGTTAAGCCCGGCAACGAGAACGCGGACATGAGCAAGCTGAAGGTGGGCTGCATACAATCGGCAAGCAGTTCAAACCTATATGTGCCGTCCGGCGCGACGAGGAACCTGCTTTTCAGCTATTACAGCGACTATAAGGATTCCGGCTACGACACGGCAAACATAACCGGCTATGCATCGTATACAGACCTTTTTGACGCGCTGGACAAGGGCAACATGGACGCCATTGCCATAAACGAGCTGATGCTGAACAAATACGGCGAAGGCCGCACATATGTAAAGCACACAGCCAACATAGGCACGCTGCATTACGCCGTGGCCACGTTGAGCGCGAACAGCGCAATAGCCACCGTTGCGGACATGATGCTTTCCGAAATGGGATACTGAGCAAACAACTAAAAGCCCGCCTTGACACAGGCGGGCTTTTTATATGCTTAGTTTCTATTTAACATCCTTGCTGTATGCGGCGTTCTGCGCATCGCGCGGGAAAACCACGCTGCTGTCCATTATGGCGCGGCAGATATAGGCAAGATCGGCCACGGTGAGCCGCCCATCCGCATCAACATCCATGCTGAGCATATCGTTCGCGCCCGCGCCGCCGTCCGCAATGGCCCGGCACAAAAGCACGGCGTCCTTCACGCCGATTGCGCCGTCCCCATCAACATCGCCTGTCAGGGCAAGCGACGCCGCGCACATGGCTATAATGGCAAGCGCGACAAGCGCCGCAATGGTTCTTTTAAGCTTCATCATTCATTTCCTTCCGATATCATTTGGCAAAGGAGCACGCCGTCCGCCGCGTTCACCTTGCCGTCATTGTTTATGTCCGCAGCGGCAAATTCGGTGCCGCTCAGCACAGCATCACCCATTATATACCTGCATATCAGTATAACGTCCGCAATGTCTATTTTCCCGTCCGCGTTTACATCGCCCTTGCCGGGGACCTCTTTGGGATTAACGGTATGAAGTTGGTAGTTCATATCCGTATACACCACCGTGCCGCGCCCGTAAAACATATTATTTAGATTGAGCCTGCCCGCGGCGATTTCCGTCACCATGGTATCGCCCTCAACATCGGCAAGCTTCCTTGCCGCGCCGGTGGCGGTATCGTAGCACATTATGGCGTCTGTAACAAACTGTGCGCTGAACCTACCGTAAACAAGGCTGCCGTCAACAGCGGCAAAGGGCGTTGCGTTTTCGGCAATAATGTTTGTCTGACGCTCCATACCGTAGGGCGTGGAGCAGATTTTGCCATTCATATACGGTAAAGGCTTATTCCCGCCGGACATACCCCTAAACGGGCTGTCGTTATAGTACCATTTGCCGTCAATATATGCCATGCCGCACCGTATGCCGCTCCAGAAGGCGGAGTTTGTATGCTCCTTCGCTGCAACAATGGGCGTTGTGCCGAATATAACGCTCGTTGCAGCATCGTATGTTGTATTGTTCACGGCGAAGTGGTTTTGCTCTATCTGCGCCGTTGTGTTCATGAAATAATCATGTTGGCAATAGCCCATATAGTCGCCATCGTTGGTATATTCCCCTCTATTTGGCCTTGGGTCGTCCCAAGTAACGTCGCTGTAATACCAACCGGATCCGGAATTTATCACATTCCAGCCGTGATTAAGATTGCTTGAGGATACAAAGTAGCTTTCCACGCCCACTTCCCTGAGCAAATCTATATACGCCAGCGCATAGCCATGACACACGGCAAGGCCGTTCACCAGCACGCCGTAGGCATTATACATATTCGGGTTATCCTTTGAGCCGCTTTCCACGGCAGCATAGTCATAGCGCGTATGTAAGGCTAAGTAATCGTGTATAGCCAAGGCGATTTCGGTTTTGCTCATGCCGGAAGTGCCGCTGGGAAACAGACTATTCAGTACGGTCTGCTTTTCGCTGTCGTAATCGGCGCGCATGGAAGCCGCATTTGCTTTAAGATTAAGGCTGAGCATAGTGAACCTGCCGCCGGAGATGGAGTATTTCATACCATCGCTTGCGCATACGAAAGACTGCGGCACGCTGTTCAGCACGGCGGATATTGTGCTATCGAGTCCGGTTTTATTGGGGCGTTGTCCTTCCGGTTTATCCCCATCATAGTTTATGTTAAGGTCGCGCAGGTCTACGCTTGGGGTAAGGTTTAATATAGCTTCGCGCAGGCGGACGGCAAAGGTTGCACGCTTGGCGGTAGTAAAGCTGCCGTCGTCGGTTTCATCGGCAAAGACTGCTGCTCTGGCCGGCAGGTTCTGCTCAAAGTCAATGCTTAGCTGTTCGCCGTAAAAATCGCCAAACTGGAACACGCCGTCCAGCTCGGCGGGGATTTCAATAGTTTCGTTCCCGCTCAGCGCAGGCGTTGCGTCCACGTCTATAAGCGGGGCATCCTCCGCATCTGGTTCGGGTTCGGCAGTCTGCTCGGGTTCAATGGTCTGTTCGGGCTCTATCGTCTGTTCAGGTTCGGTTGTCTCGCCTTCCGCAAATGCGCACACGCTTGTGAGCATAAGCGCGGCAAGCATAATGCAAAGCAGTTTCTTTTTCATATGTGTTTCCCCCTCCTGATCCGAATATTATTCGGGGCCAAGTTTGTTACGCTTGGCCCCAAGGTTCGGGTATGTTCAGTTAATATCAGTTGCCGCGCTTGCGCATGGTCACATATGCCGCGCCGAGCAGCGCCAGCAGGCCAAGGCCGATAAGCATGCCGCCGCCTATTACCGCGCCGTCGTTGCGCTGTGCGCCATCCAGCACGCTTACGCCGTCCGCATTGTCTATCACGGGGCGGGCATTGGCCGCGCTCTCAAGGCCGGGGATAATGCCCGCGGTGGCAGGGGTCATGGTATAGGGATGCTCAACCACGGTTGCGTCGCCCGTTGTGGGCATAAGCACGCCCACGGTAATGCCCGTTGTGCCGCTGCCGCTTATAACACTGCTGCCCTTGAGCATTTCCTTCAGATAGCTGATGGGATAATAGAAGCGGTACATGCCCAGCTTTTCAAGCGCACCGGGGTTCACAACAACCTGCACACCGAATGCGGAGTTGATTATAAGCGTATTGCCGCTTATGTCCACCGCGCGGAGCACGCCCTGCGGCACCCTGTCGTAATAGCCGGCATTGGCGGTTATTACGCTGCCCTGTCCGCTGCGAAGGAGCGTCCAGTAAACCTCGTTCCAGAAGTTATCCTCAGGATCCCTTTCAGGCTCGGTGGGCAGTACGGGTGAAGGCGCGGGAGTGTACCAGCCTATGGCAAATGTCACGTTGCTGTTTTCTATTTCAAACTGCAAGCCGCCCGCGGTCTTTTGCGGCACTATGGCTTTCATCTTGCCCTCGCCGTCGGGTATCAGCATCACAAATTCGTCGCCCTTATCGGAATCGGCGGGATACGGCACGGTCACCTGCATCTTGCCGTTTGCAAACGTTACAGGCTTGCCTGTGTTATCCTCAAAGCTGATGTTTTCATACACAACATCGCCGTCGCCGACATTATTGAACGCGGGGTTGTTCTTCACTTCCCCTTCAAGCGCGCCCGGTGCGGCATCGGCAAGCTTGCCCTGCACATTTTCAGGCTCCACCTTGTTCCCTGCGCCGTCCTTATATTCCATTTCCTTGCCCGCATCGGGTATCGGCGTAACCGCGAAGCCCTCGGCGTTGGGCTTACCATCCGGCTTAACGGGGGCTGCTGTTACGGAAACGGTTATAGCAACGCTTTGCTTATCGGTTGTACCGTCAAAATACTTTTCGGTATAGGTAAGCGTTATGGTAGCGGTGCCAAGGGTGTTCAGCAGGCGCGCTTCCTTCGCGCTGTCAACTGCCGTGCCGTCGCTCATGGAGAGTACAACATCGGCATGATTCAGCGCCTTCTTAGCGCCGGACTTATACACGGCGTATACCTTACCGTCGAAGCCTATGGTGATCGCTTCCTTCAGCTTGTAAGAGTATGCTACCTGGTCAGCTTCAAGCTTAACGCCTTCAAGCACGTCCACAACGGTGAAGGTGTGGGTATAGGTTATGCCGCCGTTCGCCTTATCGGTAAAGGTTACGGTATTTACGCCTATTTCCTTGGCGGTATGGTCGTAAGTGGTGGTCACTTCAACCTTGGTATCATCGTTAACGTCAAGCGTCTGGTCCGGTGCGCCGCTGCCGAACTTGGTAACGAGCTGCACGCCGGTGAAATCAAGCGCGTCGCCCAGCTTCACCTGAGTGGGCAGGGTGCCAACGATGCTGTTGGTGTAAGTATCCTGCGCCAGGTTCACGGTAACGGTAGCGGTGACGGGGTTATAGTTCTTGTCGGGCGTGAAGGTGAGCGTCAACTCAACCTTTTTGCCGATGTCCGCAGTGGTAAGGCCGGACTTGACGGTGAACACGAGGTTCTCGCCATCTATCTTAGCTTCGCCGTCAAGAATTTCATTAGTTCCGGTGGTAACGCTCCACTTACCGCTTACGTTTGCGGGAGCAAGCTGCAAATCGCTCAGCGGGCGGGTCTGCGCGCCGGCAAGCATGAACGCAACGGTGTATTCCTTATCGATCGCGCTCATGTCGGCCTCTTTTATCACCACGTCAACGGTATTGGCCTTCAGGTTATAGTTCTTGCTGCCCTCGTCGGTCAGCTTGGCGGTCACTTCATAAGTATCCGCGTCAACGGGAAGCGCATCGCCGCCAGCATAGGTCAGGGTATAGAGCGTTTTGCCGTTATCAGCCGCAACGCGGTCGTCGGTAACGCTGCTTACTTCATGCGTCTTGCCATCGTAGGTAACGGCAGCGGGCGCGGTGAGTGTGACGTTCAGATCGGCCTTATTCACCTTACCGTAAGCCTTGTCGGCGATACTGTAACTGTAGTTATCCTTGTCTACGCCGGAAATGGTGTAAGTCACGGTTACTTCCACGTTGTCGCCCGCATCGACGGTGGCATAAACGCCCTTCGTGGCAGCAAGCTGTACATCGTCGCCTGCGATAATACCGGACGCGCTCATGGTAACTTTCGCGTCGTCGGTACGACCATTGTAGGTCTTGTCGGCAACGGCAGCCGTTACGGTCACGGGCTTGCGTGTAATGTCGGCCGTAAGCTTAACGATGGGGTTGGTCAGGTTATAGTTGCCCGCATCCGTACCGGTGAGGGTTATGGGCGCGGTGTTTTTAACGGCCTTGCTCGTGCCGACGTTCTTATCATCGAACTTAAACGTGAGGCCGGACTTATCGAAGCCAACATCCGTACCTTCTATCATGCCGTCAAGCTTAGTGTTGGTGCTGTTAACCACGGCATCGGCTTTGCCGTCATACACCTTAGATTGTGCCTCGAAGCCCTTTACGGAAACTTCCTTCTTATTTATTATAAGCTTCGCGGTTGTGCTGCCGATGTAGTCCGCATCCTCGTACTTAATGGTAGCGATATATTCACCGGCGTTTCTGGTTTCCGGCGCATCGTAGGTAACGGTCAGTTTACTCGCGTCAAGCGCCTTACCGCCGCCGGTAACCACAGCTTTGCTCAGGTCGATGCCCTGAGTTTTGCCGTTGAAGGTCGCGGTGGTATCGGTTATGCCGGAAATGACAGCAGGGTCTTTCTTCGTAACCTTTATGGTGAAATTAACGGTTATGTCGTTGACACCATTTGCCTTAACGGTAACGGCAGCCTTGTATGTGCCTTCCTTGTCGGTTTTGATATCCTTCGGCTTTACGGTTATATTCAAACTGCCGTTGCTTGCAAGCGTGCCGGATACGGCTTCAAGCGTAAAGTCAGTTTCATTGTCAATGGTAGCGGTTATGCCCGTAAGCTCGCCCGTGCCTATATTCTTTATTGTACCTGTCAGGCTTTCGGGCAACGTTCCGCCAACGCGAACAGTCTCGATAACCTCGCCGGAATCTACAACTTCCCACGCATAGGTATGCGCAGTCGTTACCGTTGCGTAGACTGCCAGAGAGGGGTTATAGTTGTTATTGCCCTTAACGCGGGTGAACACATAATAGGTAGTCGCAGGTTTAAGGCCGGTGGTGATAATGGTCGCCGCCCACTCGGTGTCGGCGGGTTCTTTGCCCGTAGTGTTGATGGCATACTCCTGCCCGTCAACAAAGGTTACATCGAAGCTATTTGTGGTTGCATTCGTGAGAACAGGCGCGGCAGGCTTTTCCTTGGTGGCCTTAGCTATGGTGAATGTTTTCTCAGCCTCGGTCTTGCGGTTGGCAGAGGTTTCGCTGGAGGTAAACGTTACCTTAACTTTATATGTACCTGCTTCGGTAGGAGCAGATTTAAGCTTGTTATTCAGGCTGTCGAAATATTCAATAGTCCGATCCATGCCTACAACTTCTTCAGGGCCAATTTCGGGCGTCTTGGCGTTGCCGTCATAGGTGAACTCAGTTCCGGTAATTTCAATGGATACGGCAGGCTTCTCCTTAAACACAGCGGTTATCGTCACGTCCTCGCTGCCCATGGTGAAGGTTATTGTGGGTTTGTTAACATCCGTCAGGGTGACTCCCTTGGCTTCCCACTTGACGAACTTGTGGTCAAAGTCACCGGGGTTAGCGGTAAGTTTGACCTTGTCGCCTTCGCGCACGGTGCCTTCGGGAATACCATCAACCGTGCCGCCTTCGCCCGCAGTAACGGTCAGATTGCACGGGGCCTTGTCAATAGTAACAGGATCGCTTTGAGCTTCCTCACTCTCTTTATGGGTAGCGGTCTCGGGATAACGAGCTATGACATAGTAAGTCATGCCGTAATTCACCTTGAACGTAGTCGCCTTGCCAAACTTAAAGTCAGTAACATCCCCCATCAGCATATATTCCGCATTTGGGTCAACGTTAGTAACGGTTATAACGTTCTCGTTGGCTTCGATTATGGGCTTGGCGGGGGCATCCTTCGTGGCTTTTTCGATAACATCCGTCAACTTGGACTTCAGTTCGCCGGTGTACTTATCAGCAGTAACTATTATATAAAGCTGCTTGCCAATATCCTTTTCACCGATCTTATATTTATCTCCGGTGGCTATTGAATCGGCTTCGCCATCGCGGTACCACTTTATGGTAGTTATGGCAGTCTCCCAGCCAGCATTGGTAATAAGGGGGCTTGCGCCGAGCGTTGCGCCGTAAAAAAATCCTTCCCTGGTATATATATTGGCAGTACCGGCTATAGTGGCCTTGGTCACGGTGACCTTGCAGCTTGCGGTCTTGTCTCCGCAGGCAGCGGTTATGGTGGTTTCGCCCAATCCAACGGCGGTCACAACGCCGTTCTCAACGGTGGCAATGTTATCGTTCTCGCTGCTCCAAACTATCGTATTGGTAGTATCGGCGGGTTCAACGGTTGCGGTAAGCGTAGCCGTTTCGCCGCGGGCTATGGTCAGCGTGTCCTTGTCAAGCGTTATGCCCGTGCAGGGGTTGACGATGGTGAGGGTGGAACCAGAAAGCACCGTAGGGACATACGATACGTTATCTTTGGAATAAGAAACATCGCCAAACTTAAGCTCGGTGCTGCCAAACACGGCGTCTGCTTTTACCGTAAGCTTCAATGTGTACAGTATGCCGCCTTCTTTTATAACCGGAACAATATCTCCATTGTCATCTGTTCCAAAAGTCATTCCAACGTTAAAAGAGCCGGTTCCGGCATTATTTACCTGTTTTGATGTTTCTGCACTTATTATACTGCCGGCAGAAGCTTTTGGTTTATCAAAAACGTTTGAATCATACAGCACTTCAAACTGAATTCCGTGAATTTCAGCTTCTTCCGTCTTTGTAGCATTAACGGTTACTGTTACCGTATCACCACGTGTAACACTTGCTGAACTAACTTCAAGCGTTAAACCAATGTCGCTGCCCGCATTTTCCGCAAGGGAACCCACTGGGGACATGGTTGTGAACGCCATAGCCAAGGTTAGCAATAATGCTATCAGTCTTTTTCTCATCTGCGTTCTACCTCTCCTTCTTAAAAATCAATCAACTTGATTGCCTTTTTCAATATCATAACAGCGTCGTTTACTGTTATTTTACCATCATTATCCGCATCAGCCAGCATAAGCTGCTGAGTATCCAGTTCCATAAGCTTTATAGCATTCTTTAATACCATAACAGCGTCATTTACAGCTACTCTGCCATCCATATCCACATCGCCTTTAGTGAATCCTCCCAGCGGGTCGTCGGTTACGATGGGCTTTGTTATTGGGCTGAGGGCGCCGTTGGCATCCTTTGTGGCTATGGCCTTGGGCGCTGAGGTAATGCTTTGGCTTGCGCCCGATTTTTTCATCGTCAGCACCGCCACGCCGCTGCGCATGTCCACGCCGCTGCCGTTTTGCGCATTGTAGGTTATGGTGGCAGTATTGCCGCCTACATTAACGGTTAGTGGGCAGTCGGCTACTGCGGTAATATTTTCATAGCCCGTCATCGTAAGTTGCATGTCCAGCCGCTGCAAATCGGCAATGCTCGCCTTGAGCGAAAGCGTAACAGCGCCGTTTGCTTCGCTTGTGATGCAGTATACCGTGGGCGCGCCCGCCGTGGGATAGGTCACGCTGTCGCTCACGGTCACGTTGGTTGGCGTAAACGTGCTGCCAGCAGGGGTCAGCGCGGGGGCTGTGGTATTATCCCCGGGCATACATGCCGCAAAGCCTTCTTTGGCTATCTTTACGCTTGCCGTGCCCGCATTCTCACCCGTTACCTTGAAAACAAGATTGCCTATCGCGGTTCCGTTTGCAATGCCCGTACTATTCTTGTTGATTATGTTGGCGGCGTTAAGAAGCAGTATTTTAATATTGCCGTCCCTAATCTTTTTGTGATAGTTGAGCGCGCCGTTTCCCGTTTCATCCGCGCTGCCGATAAGCGGCGTGTACGATACGAATTCAAGCTTGGCACTGTCGTACTCAACATTGAACTCCGCGCCGCCAAAGCTTGCAACAGCCGCATCAAACTTAACATTGACGCTAAGATAATCGCCCACCGCAAGCGCAGCGTTGCCGCCGCTAAGGCTTATGGCGATATCTCCCCCCTCGGCAAGCGCAGCGAACGGCAACACAAACGCCGCCATTATGCACGCGAGCCAAGCTGCTACGATTCTCTGTCGTTTCATGTAATGCCTTTAAACTCCTTATGTATTTGGACCGGAGCAGGCGATGGGCATACCTCCACCACCTATAGTTATATAGTATTATACCCGCAAAAAGCAATATAAGCAAGGTTATTCTGCTCCTTTGCGGGTATTATTCACAAACTGTTGATTTACTTGTTATTTCCTGCCAATTACCTGCGGCGCATGGCGCGGATGGCCAGATAAATAGAGGCTATCCCCGTTATCACAGCCGCCGCGAAAAGCAGCCACATCCAAACCGAAGGCCCGTCGTCCTCCGTTTCGGCAACGGTCACCTGCGCGGCATCCGTCTGCGCCGCGTCCGTCTGCGCGGGAGCGTCTGTCTGCGGTGCCGGTGATTCACCCGCCTGCCGACTGCCCACGGACACAACGGTTTCGGTAACGCTTGTGCCGTCCTCGCTTATGGCATAAATTACGGCTTCGCCCTCCGCATGGGCTGTCACGCTGCCGCTTTGGTCAACGGTGGCCACGCGTTCGTTGCTGCTGGACCATATTGTGCCGCTTCCGCCGGAAATGGTGGTGTTCTGGCCTATGTCCATTGTAACGTCTGCATCGGGGTTGGCGGTAGCGGCAGGCGCCTGCGTGGGCTGCGCGCTCTGCTCCGGCGCGGCAGTTGGCGCGGGAGTGTTAGTCGCGGATGCAAGCTCCAGCGTGGCGCTGCCCTCGGTATATGCAAGCTCGTTGAGCTCTTCGTCTATTATCATGGTTTCCGTGAGCGCATTGTCCAGCTTTATCTCCGTGCTGCCGTGCGCGCCCTCTTTGGGGCGGAACGTGAGTTTGAGCAGTTCGCCCGGCTGTTTGCTGCCCATAAGCGTGCTCCATATGAATATAACGCTGCCAGGTTCTTCGTCATTGGTGGCGCTTATGCCGCCGGAAACTATCGCCCCGTTTTTCACATTGACAAGTTCCAGCATTGTTTCATCATAATCAAGCGCAAGCTGCGCGCCTGCAACGCTTGTATCACCGCTTAGGCTTATGGTAACGGTTATTGTGCCGTCCGCACCGGCCTCGCCCGCGCTTATGTTTATCTTAGTATCCTCCGCAAGCGCCGCCGTGCCCATCAAAAGCACCGCCGCGGCAACAAGTGCGGCAAGTATTCTTTTCGCTCCGCTCATTCTTCTCCCCTCCGTTCGTACAGATATGCTTATTATATAGTACGCTTCGCGCCTTTGCAACCGCGCTCATCCTTGGAAAATAATTCTGCACAGCGCGGCAGCATCTGCAACGTTCAGCCTGCCGTCACCGTTTATGTCCGCATCGGTATCGCCCTTAGCTATTTTTATGCAGAGCAGCACCGCGTCGCGCACGTCTATGCGGCCGCTTCGGTCAATATCGCCCACCCTGTACGCGCCTTCGGTTTCGCTCATGCGGACGATAAAGCAATAGCTCTCCGCCATGCCGTCTGCGAAGGCTATATTTAGGCATACTGTCTCCTCGGTTTCACTCCCGCAGCCGAGCAGTGTTATTGCCGCGCCGCCGTCCGCCGTGTTCCACTGCGCGCTCAATCCGCTGCCCTCTTCAAACGATACGTCCATGCCGGCTATACTTTTGCCAATATTGAGCGCATAGCGCAGCCGCATATCTTCAAACATCCGCACGGCATCCGTGCAAAGTGGGGCATACTCCGCGCTTGCATCGGTGAACAGGCCGACCGTCCGAGCGGTAGTGCTATTGAAAAGCCGCGGCTGAGGATCAAGCCCCGTTACCGTGCCGCTGAACTTTTCTTCCCCGCCGCGGATATATTGCGCATCGTGTGATATGTGCAGCGCAGCGGTTTCGCTCAGCTCTATTGCGCCCGTGTTTATCAGCAGCGCGCCGTCCGCAATGCTCAGCCGCGCACCCGAAAGCAGTTTAAGCGTGACTCCGCGCGGTATGCTCACCGCGCCGTTTACCGCAACAATAGCATCCTGACTTACATGCACCGTATTCGCGCCGGATGAAAGCGCCGCGTTCAGCTCCGCTTCCGTTTCCGCATGGCAGAAGTCGTCCATGCTGCCGTACACGCGCCGCGTGCCATCGCCCGCATATTTGCCGCCGGATGCAAGCATTGCCGTGCCGCCCGCAAATACGCACAGCCCGCGCTCAACTCCGGCCACGTTGCCATATGCTTCATTCGTAAGCGCGGCACATATGTTCAGCTCCGCGCCGTTATAAACCTGCAGCGCACCGCTGAGAGTGACTACCGCATTAAGCGTAAGCCTTGCGCCGCCGTTTACGCGAATAAGCATATTTTCGCCTACGTTCCATGCTTGGTTTATACTAACAGGCGTATTTACATCAATAATGTATATAATTTCGTCCGAATACGCGCCGCCAAAAGCCGCGTCCGTATCCGCCTGCGAGTTTACTCCCCGTTTGGTATACCGCACCGTTATGTTTTCAAGTCCCTGCCCAATCACAGATGAACCTGTTTCCGCGTTTGCCCATATGCGCGCATTCTCATTGCCGAATGTGATACTTGCGCCGTCGCTTACGGTAAGCGCGCCGCCGTTGACCCATATGTTCCCCGTACACGTAAGCGACGCGCCAGGCGCAAGGGTGAGTGAATTGCCGCCGTTTATCACTATTTCAGTGCCATACGGCAGAGTAAATGCCGAATCAAGCGTTACCGCGCCGCGGGCATAAAGCGCAGCATATTCACCGCATTGGGCAAGCAGCGCCGAAAGCTCCCGACCGTTTGAAAAGCGCAGGGCTTTGCCCTGTTCCGTGCCGAGCGCGGCGCCGTTTGCGCTTTTGTATAGCTTGCCGCCGCCCGTATATTCGCCATTCAGGGCGTTAAGAGTGCCGCCGTTGCGTATGTATATACCGCAGTTCAGCCTGAATTCGCCGGACGCATATTCAATGGCCTCGTTTTCAAGCGCGCCGTTGACTGTAAGCGTACTGCCGGATTCGATATATATGCTGCCGTAATTCACAGCCGCGGCGTTTTCGCCTATTATAAGCTCTGCATTGACTAAGTACACAACTGTCTGTATGCCGATGAGCCAATTTTCATCCAGCGTAATCGTGATACGTTCAGAGTCGGCTGAGCCGAGATACGCTTCGCACACAAGCGGCGCGCGCACGCCGTAGCGCTCATATTCCTCCGCATGAGGAGCATAAACAAACGCGGAGAATTCGTCCGCTGCGGCAATATAATGTCGTTCAACCCAGCAGGCGTTCTCCGCGTTCCATTCCGCTTCGTTTGCGTTGGCCATAAATACCCCGTCAAGCGCCTTTGACGGCGGCGCGGCGCATAAGCATAACATAATGCACAGGAGCAGGGCAATGTGGGTACGCATACTGTCCTCCGTAGGGTATAACGGCAATGTCGCGTTTTGTGGAATATTATCGACAAATTGATTATATCATACCTGCGCTTTATGGCAAGGGGGATATTTACACCTTCATCACAAACCGCTCAAAGGCAATGAGTATTATAAGAAAGCCGAAGTTGAACGCGGAAAACTCCGCAATGTAGCGACGGGTGCTTCTGGGGTCGTGCTTAACGTATTCGCGGAAGGTGATAAGGCTGGCAAGCGAGGCAATAAGCGTGCCTACCCCGCCCACGTTCACGCCTATGAGCAGCTCCGCATAGTTGCCGGTGAACTGCGAAAGCAGTATCGCCGAAGGTACGTTGCTTATGCATTGGCAGGAAAGCGCGCTGAAAAGCAATGTGTTTTTTGAAAGCAGGGCGGAAAAGAAATTCCTTACCGCATCCATGCGCGCCATGTTCCCCGCGAATATAAAGAAAAATACAAACGTGAAAAGCAGCGGATAGTCCACCGATTCAAGCGCGTGCCGATCGGCAAAGAACAGCACCGCTGGAATTATTATAAGCCCTATCCAATACGGTATGCCGCGAAAAACAATCGCTATCGCCAGCGCAAACAGTGCAAGATACAGCGCAGTGCGTTTGCCGTTAAGCTCTATCTTTTCATCGCTTATCATAAGCGGCTCGTTTTTTACGAATATGATGCAGCACAGCGTGATGAGCGCAACGGACAATATGAACGGCGGGGCCATTATGCCCATAAATTCGCCGTTGGGGATATTAAACTTAGTGTAAAGATAAAGGTTCTGCGGATTGCCGAAAGGCGTAAGCATGCCGCCGAGGTTGGCGGCAATATTTTGCATAATAAACGTAAACGCCATATATTTCTGTTTCCCCGTGCTGCTCAGCACAAGGAAGCCCAGCGGCAGAAACGTGAGCAGCGCCATGTCGTTGGCAATGAGCATGGAGCCTATGAACGTTATATACACAAGCGCAAGTATGCTCATGCGCGCCGTTTTGAAAAAGTGCACTATTTTGCGCGCTATAACAAAAAAGAAATTTATGTCCTTGAGCGCGCAGACCACCGCCAGCACGCAGAAAAGGCAGCTTAGCGTTTTGAAGTCAAAATAGCCTATGTATTCCTTATCCACGGGCACAAACAGGCTTGTTATCAGCGCCGCCGCAAACGCAATGAGCATAACCGCATTTTTCTTCGCAAAGCCGCGCGCATTGCTTATTACCAATTCCATATATATCAAACCGTCGCTTTCTTCAATAAAATACGCCCTGCGCCGCAGCGCAAAGCAAGCAGTATTATACTCCTTCGGTTTCAAAAAGTCGAGCGGCTAAAAAAATTCCCGCGCCTGATTACTGCGCGGGAGTGGCAGCCGCCTGAGCGGTCTGTTTTTTTCGTTTATTTTTGCGCTTTTGCGCTATAAGGCCAAGCGTTGCGCTGCAAAGATAATGCTTGGCATTCTTGGCCACCTGAAAGCTATGCAGCTCCTTTGGCGTCATTTGCGGAATTGCCAAACGCCCGCGGATAAGATCATCCTTTTTCACTATCGTCATGCGGCAGATGAAGCGGCCGTGCCCATGGCAGCGAAACGCGGCATAATAACGGCGCCGGTCGTTGCTGAACCATTCGCCTATGCTGTGCTTCGCGCCGCATATGGGGCAATTGACTATGCGCATATCGTCGCAATTCATAACATCGTGGCGGTTGGTGAAGTATTCCGAATACTTGGCGGGCGGTGTTTCAAACGTTTTGCCTGTCATTTCCATGCTGCGCGGCACGATTTTTCCGCGGCTGAGCTCAAGCGTTTCTTCATCCACCCATTCGCTTACAAGCGCGGTATACATCGCATCAGCCAGCGCATCATGATAGTCAAAGCAATCCGGTATGTGGCAGAATTCCACCGCCTTATAAAGCGCAAGCACGCTGCCCACGCCCATCGTAAGGCTGAATGCGGACTGAACATCCAGCATTTGAACATCCTGCTTTATGGGCAGAGAATAATACTTGGCGTTGTCGTTGAGCACATGCCAATCCCCGCCGCCCCACGCGGCGAACATGGTTTCCTCGCCGACCCAGTCAAGGAAAGCGGTATACGCCTGCTCAAACGTAAGCCTGCTTTCAAGCGAACGCCAGAGCTGCGGCAGCGCCTTTGCGCCCACGCTGAATTCGCTGTGCACACAGGGGTGAATGAATACACTGAACGTGTCCACTATTTTGTGGGCAGATCTATCGTACTTCACCGCGCCTATCTGCAATATTTCAGCGAGCGATTTGCCGTCGCCAACGCCGCTGTTCCATTCCAAGTCCATAACTATCATATATGGATTATAACATATAGTAAGCGGTTCCGAAAAGCATAAGCTTAACGGAACCGCACATTAACATATGTTCTTTTTTGCTCAGTCCACGGCGCTTACGAGTATAAGCGTGAGCGCAATATACACAAGGCTGACCGCGCCGATTACGGACGCGATTATTATGCCCGCAGTTCTGGCCTTTTTGTTTTCTATCTTACGAACGTCCAGCACTATTGCCGCAATGGCCGCAACAAGCGCAACTACCGCACCCCACAAAGGCATATCAATCCCTACCCTTCTATGCCATACCATGCGGTATGGTTCACGCCGCTGCACATTTCGTCCATAACGGTAAGCGCATCGTCATCGGTAACATAGAACGACTTTGCCATCACGTTGCCCTCCGCATCGGTATAGATATACAGGCGAACGTAGGCGGACTCGGTATCGTCGTAAACATAGCCGTCCATCTGCGCAAGGTCGTTGGGATTATCAGGATCCTTTATGTCCATATCCACTATGGGGCTGAACATGCTGTAAAGCGGGCCAAAGTCATTATAGATATAGCTGTTGGCATAATCTATTGCGAATTCCTCAACGGAACCGTTATAGTCCGCATAGATATCGTTCACGCAGCGGGCAACGGCATAATTGAAATTGTTGTCGTATATCACCAGCGCGTCGCTTATAACTTCCATGACTACGTAGCCATACGGATAGTACGTCTGCACGCCCACGGTTGCATCGGCAACGTACATTTCGTTGCCCATATCCTCTATTATGGTGTCATGCTCCCAGTCGCTGTTGGTTATAACCTGCTCGGGAGTTTCATTCGGCGTATCCGGTTCGCTGTTGTCATCAACTATTTCATCATAGAAATAGTAACCGTTTGATGTTTCGTCATACATCCATACCAGCATAAGCTGATTATCGTCATCCATATTGAACTGAATAGCAACGTCCGTATTGCCGTCGCCATTGCCGTCCTCGAACGCTATGGCGTTGTAGTTGCCGCTCGTAAGGCCGTATTCTTCAGGGAACTCAACAAAATCGAAAAGCACCTGATTCTCGTCGTCATGATAAAAATACGCCCCGTCGTCCTCCACGCATACAAGCACGGCGGTGTCTTCCCCGTTGCGGGTTATTGTCCCGCTGTCCACCACCAGGCCCCATGTGCGCCAATCCTGACCCACAACCTCGTTAGGGTCGTTGTCCGCATCGTTAGAGCACGCGCTCAGCGCCATGCACAGGCACAAAAGCGCAGCTATGAGTGCCATTCCCCATTTTCTGTTTTTCATTTTTCTCTTTCCTCCCCTTGCTGACGTTTTGGCTCAAAGCATTGATTATGCCGCCATTTCTTCAACTTAGCCCAAGTATATTATATCATGGTATAGTAAAAAAATCCAACGTATTCCAATTTTGGATTGTATATTTTTTCGCGCTCCCTTTCCACCCGCTCCATCTGCCCCTTGCGGGCTTAATCGGCGGAATGCATGATAAATCCCCCCTCAAAATGCAAAAAGCATTGTAGCGCCCGGTAATGCCATGGTATAATAATACAAATACTCATGCAAGGAGGTAATAAGTATGAAAAAATACGGAATCGGCCTTTTGTCCATGGCCATTCTGATTGCAAGCTTTCTGATTTGCAGATTTGCTCTGTTTGATATGCACAAAATGAAGCAATTTCCCCTCGTGCTGCTGATTGCGGGTGGCTTGTTTATAGGCATTTCCATGCTTTTCGGGTGCAGCCGCTTCCCGCTTTTCGCATCCCTTGGTTACCCCGTTTCATTTGCCGCAGGGTTGATTTTTCGCCAAGATTACGCCGACCCTACGGGCGCAATGACCCTGAACAATATGTGGATAATATGCATAATAGTATACTTGGTTATCGTGTGCATAGGCATAGTCGTTGAGGTTATTGCGCGTAAAAAGCGGAAGGCTTGAGGGCGTTTACCGTTTGTTTGAAAGGAGGGCCTCTGCATGAACAAACCGGCCATATTCATTTTGACATTGGCTTGCGCCTTGGCTTTGGTCGGGTGCAGCCCAAATAAGGAAACAAAAAATCTATCGGACGATATGCCATTTGCGGAAACTCCCGATGTCAATTTAACCACGCCGGGCGACATGCCCGCAGACGAGGTTTTTGATATTGTTATATCCCATGCGTCGCGGGCGGATTTAGGGGCGATTTACTCAGGCGCATTGAATGAGGAAACCATGATGTTCAGCAGCGTTTTGCATCTTCCCATATACAAATTCGATTCATTGGAAGAATTGGAGCAATTCAAGGCCGCATTTGGGGACTCGCTCGGTATGGATGGTAAATATGACGGCGCTTTGTCCTTCAATGAAGCAACTTCCGGCCGCGATGAGGCATTTTTTGAAGAAAACAGCTTAATGCTCGTCTATGTTGATGTCAGCAACAAGGCAAGTGATTTGGAAGTGAGCAGCATTTTTTGTGACGGGAACACATTCTGCATACATATAATGCCCCGCAACGGCTCTAAATCCACAACCGACGGCGCAGATAGCTATCGTCTTATCACGGTCGCGGTTCCCAAAAGCATGATAAATGACTGCATCAAGTTTGACGCTGACTTTAATAATGATACAAACTGATTTTCAGTCCGATCGAAGCATTGACGGCGGGACGGCTAAAGCCAGTCCCTCCTTACTTTTGAGGTTTTGTCAGATTAAAAACCGTAGATTGGATTTAGCACGGCATGTGTTCTGCAATGGAGGATTGTTCACCGAAGCAATGGCAATCCGCAAGGCATACGCAAAATATACCGCGAGAACAGCCCGCATCACAACAATCAAACCCTTATAGCAGGCGTAAGCTTCCTTCTGCCGTTCATATTTTTTTCAACAGGCATCACAAGCAAAACCAATGGTTTAATCAGGTCTGTCGGCTTGTCTTTCATCAGCATGAGCGCCGGCTCCACATTTTCCAGCCCGTGAAATTTATGTGTAATGAGCTTTTCGGGATGAATACGGCCGGTTTGAATCAAGCACACTTATGCTGCACCATCTTCCCAATACGCAGTTTCTTCGCACAATGTGATATCATAAAATACCCTCCTTCGCTTTGGTACTATCAATATAGCCCATTTGCGACATAAATACAATACTTTTAGCAACTATTTTCTTCTCAGTTGAGATATATAATATTATTAAGAGGTGAATTTGGTGGACATAAAACAGCGCATAACAGAATTGATGCAATGCCATGGATGGAGCGAATACCGTCTTGCGAAAGAGTCGGGGCTTTCCATATCCACCATTTCAAATATGTTCAACCGCAATACGCTTCCGAGTATCAGCACATTGCAGGTCATCTGCGACTCATTCGGAATAAGCCTTGCACAGTTCTTCTCAGAAGGAACGGAAGTGGAACTTTCAAAAGATCAGCAGGAGTTGTTTTCAAAGTGGCGTTCCCTTACATCGGAACAAAAGGAACTTATACTTCAGCTTATTGATAATATGAAGTAAGGATCGTTTATTACAGTTTTCTCAACTTCCTGACGTACAACGACTTCAGACTCATTTATAGTAAAAAATGTGAAAGATGCAAACAAAAAGAGACATGGCGGATTGGAAATCGTTCATGTCCCTTTTCATTTTGCCTTTGTTAAGCCGGAATATATTTATTTGGCCTAACCCATTCGCCTGTACTATCTGCTTTAATTAGAACAAGTTCATATCCACCGTTTGGATGACTAAAATAAATCTCCGTGTCTTCAGGGTCAACTTCTAACGCAAAGGTACTTGCTGTTCCAAGCGAATTATTAAGTCCGCCAAACGTGCTGTAAAACTCCAAGTAATGTGGCTCTACTCCACCACACGAATACTTTCCTCATGCAAAGACCTCCTGTAATTCCAACTTTGTTATTTTGTTTGGAAACAACTGTAATATATAAATACAACAATGTCAATTATGCGCTATTCCTTTGTTCACTGGGCCGCCTTACTCACTGCCGTTCGTAATTCTCCCTGTTCCTGCCCGTTCTCCGTTTCGCTTCATCCGCCACTGGCGGCGCTCAACTCCGAACCTCACCCGCCGCAAGGCGGATTTCACATGGCGCAGCCATATTTCACATTGCAAAAGCAATATTTCACCCGTTCGTAAGAACGGATTTCACCGCGCGTAAGCGCGCTTACTCTATTCCCTCATCAGCGGTTTCTATCGCATCTTCCATGTTTTCGTCCTTTGCCGTGTCTGCCGCGGCAAACTGCGCCTTTTCAGGATGGCACAGGGCGCTGCGCTTATAGCACACATACATGGCTATGCTGCAAACCACCCAGCCCATCGGGTATGCGAGCGACACCAGCACGAATCCGCCGCCGAGCTTTGTGCCGACGTAAAGGAATATTTGGCGGAATACCACGAACGAGGACAGCATCACTATCATGGGCACCTTGGCCTTGCCTATGCCGCGCATAGCGCCCGCAAACGTTTGATTGAAGCAGGTGCAGAAGTAGAACGGCGCTATCATGCCAATGAAGCGTGAGCCGTATTGTATAACAAGCGAATCATTGGTGAAAAGCGTAAGCAGCTGATCCCTGAATATAAGCAGCAGCGCGCAAAGGAATATGGTCATGGATATGCTCATTATAAGCGCCTGCTTAACGCCCTGCCGCGCGCGCTCAAGTTTCCTTGCGCCGTAGTTCTGACCGACGAACGTTGTGGACGCCATGGCTATGCTCTGCGCCGGAACCAGCGCGTATACATCAAGCTTGTTATAGCTTGACCAGCCCGCCATGCAGTCCGAACCGAACGCATTCACATAGCTCTGCACGAACACATTTGAAAACGAGGTCAACCCCTGCTGCACGCCAGAGGGCAAGCCTATGGACAGCACCTGCTTTAGTATGTTGCCCTTTATGCAAAGGTGGCCCCAATGTATGGCATACGGCCCGGCGGAGCGCGTAAGCACGAACAGCACAAGCGCCGCGGACAGGAACTGGCTGACTATTGTTGCATACGCCGCGCCGGCAATGTCCATTTTGAACACTATTACGAACACAAGGTCCAGTATAACGTTCAGCACGGCGGAGAATATAAGGAAATACAGCGGCCGCCTTGAATCGCCCACGGCGCGCAGTATTGCCGAGCCCATATTGTATATAAACAGTCCCGATATGCCCGCAAAGTATATGGTCAAATAATCGTGCGCCGCGCCGAAAACGTCGTCCGGCGTGCTCATCATCGTGAGCATCGGGTCAACTATCGCCATGCCCGCGCCCGTGGCGATAACGCTCATTATTATCGTAACAAGTATGGTTGTATGCACCGCGTCGTGCAGCCGAACGTAGTCCTTCGCGCCGTAGGATTGGGATATAACAACGCTTGCGCCCATGGACAGGCCGGAGCACAGCCCGACAAGCATGTTTATTATGCTGCTTGTGCTGCCGACAGCCGCCAGCGCCTCTTTACCCACAAACTTGCCCACAACGATTGTGTCCACGGTATTATAAAGCTGCTGAAACAGTAATCCCGCCGCCAGCGGCAGCGCAAATGTTATCAGCAGCCTCCATATCGATCCGCTCGTCATGTCCGAATCGGCGCGCTTAATATGTCGCTTAATTCCTCGGTGACCCTTCTCATTTTCCTTGCTTACCTGTTCCAATTCCATGCTCTCTCTTTCTCTTACAACATCTTATATATTCTTTTATATATAATGATATCACATCGCATGGATTTGTCAAAGGCGCAAGCCCCGCTTTTTATGCCCAGCCCATCAATTGGATGAAACTATAAACAAGCCTGAGAAGGAAAAGACCGACTCCGCAAAATGGATAATAGGCTGCATACAAAAGCGGCGCGACACCTTGATGAACATAGCGCAGCTTATAGCGGAAAGCCGGCAGCAGGCGCTGCGCAGCGTTTCCGCACCCATTCAGCCGCTTAGCATAGATTATGCCGCGGAGCGGCTGAACGTTAGCCCATCCACGGTTTACCGCGCAATACGCGGCAAATATATTTCCACGCCGCGCGGGGTGCTGAGCATGGCAGCCTTCTTTGATAAAGCAAAGCTTGGTGCGGCGCCGGAAGCCGGACTGTGCCGCAGCGATATATCCCTTAAAATAAAAAGCCTTATCGCCAACGAAGCGCACCCGATGAGCGACAGCGAAATATCCAAATCGCTTGAAGCGGACGGCATAAGAATATCCCGGCGGACGGTAGCCAAATACCGCGAGGAAATGCATATACCCTCTTCGTCATGCAGAGTAAGGATAAAAAGCGAGGACAGCATATGAAAAGAAAGCGCGTAGTAATAGTCACCGGTAATCAGCGCGTGGCGCAGGCAATATTCAACGATGTAAAGGCAGTATTTAACGACGATGTTGATATTGATATAGTATATCCTTCCCAGATAGCATCGCTGGACGCCGTGGAGGCGGACGCCTTTCTTGTTACCCGCTGGTACAACATAGGCGGCCTTACGGACAAGGTATCCAGCAAATCCAAGGTGGTGCGCACAACCCGCACCATATCCGAAAGCGGCTATAAGAAAATAACAAAGATCCCTCCGGGAACCAACGTGCTTGTGGTCAACGATTCCGAACAATCCACGTCCGGCGTGATAGAGCTGCTGATGGATCTGCATTTAGACGGGCTTACATATGTTCCGTATACCGCCGGGCATTATGACCCAAGCCTGAAAATAGCCATAACCCCTGGCGAAAGCCGGTACGTTCCAAGCTATATCGAAAACATAATAGACATAGGCAACCGCCATATAGACATTTCCACCGTGCTTGCGCTTTGCAATGTTATGGAGGTGAACATATCCGAAATTGCCGGCCCGCTTATGAATTACTTCAATATGCTGCTCTGCCGCGATGTAATATCCCGCCAATACAGGGATACGCTTTCAAAAAGCATGTATATGAACAGCATCCTTAAACACATGGAGCAGGGCGTTCTGCTTACGGCGCCTGATGGCCGCATAATACTGAGCAACGGCAAAATGAACGAACTGCTGCGCATGCAGATAACCGAAAACCGCGACTATGTATCCGCCGTGTTTCCGGAAGGAACGGCGGCGCGCATAATACCCCGCCTGTGCTTATCGTGATGCGCTATCTTAACGGCGGCGACTCGCCGCGCATAGGCCTTGTGGGCAAGGGCATCGTGTACGACAGCGGCGGTTACAGCATAAAAACCACGCCCGGCATGAAGAATATGTTTGACGATATGGGCGGCGCCGCCGCAGTAATAGGCGCAATGACCGCCGTTGCGGATCAAAAGCTAAAGGCCAACGTGATAGGCGTTATTGCCGCATGCGAAAACAAGATTGCCGCGGATGCTTACGTCCCCGGGGACATAATAGGCTCCATGAGCGGCAAAACGATAGAGGTCATAAGCGCGGACGCGGAAGGCAGGCTTACCCTTGCGGATGCAGTAACGTATATACAGCGCAAGGAAAGCTGCCGATTCGTTGCCGACATTGCCACCCTTACCGGCAGCGCAAAAACCGCCGTCGGCAAATACAGCGCCGCCGTGCTGACAAATAACGAAGAGCTGTATGCTTTCGCGCGGGAAGCCTCGCGCCTCTCCGCCGAAAAGATATGGCGGCTGGATAACGACCGCGAGATGCTGCCATGCATAAAAACGCCCGTGGCCGATTTGAAAAACGCCGGCAATGCAACGGTTGACGGCGGCGGCTGCATGCTGGGCGGAATGTTCGTGGGCGAATTTATAGAAAACGATATCCCCTGGATACATATAGACATGGCCCCCGTAAACTTCCGCACGGAGCCGCCGGCATACTGCGCATACGGTGCAACGGGCTACGGCGCTTCATTGCTGTATCATTTGGTGAAGCAGCTTAAAGGCAACGCATAAGGAGGGCATCAGCATGAAACCGCGTATAGGAATAATGAGCAGGTACCTTGCCAAGGATAACCGTTTTGTTACCAAGGCCGGCTATATTTATGCCATTTCGGCCGTGGGCGGGCTTCCCATACAAATACCCATAGCCGATGTTGCCGACGTTGATGCAATAGCCGGCATGGTGGACGGCATAATAATAACCGGCGGCGCGGACGTAACGCCGCTGGTATACGGTGAGCAGCCCGTGCCTGCAATAGGCCCCACCTGCGGCGCAAACGACAGATTTGAAATAGCCCTTATCCATGCCGCGCTTGCAAAGAAAAAGCCCATGCTCGGCATATGCCGCGGCATACAGGTTATAAACGTTGCCTTCGGCGGCACGCTTTATCAGGATATCCCCAGCCAGATATCCCGCGATATCTGCCATAATCAGGGCGCCGCCGGAACCGAGCGCACGCACAGCGCGGCCATTGAGCCGGGCAGCTATATGCACAGCATAGCCAAATGCGATACCATGCTTGTCAACAGTTTTCATCATCAGGCGCTCAATACCATAGGCGACGGGCTGAAGGTAAGCGCGCGCGCAATGGACGGCGTTGTCGAGGCCGTTGAAAATGCGGATGGTTCCGTGTTCGCCGTGCAATGGCACCCCGAATTGCTGTATGCCGAAAATCCGGAGCACCGCGCCATATTTGAAACATTCGTAAATAGGTGCGCCGCCAAATAGCGCCGCAATATAAACAGGCATTCACGCTAACACTGCCCGCAAGGCCCGCGCCGCATAGTCAGGTGCGGGCCTTGCGCCTCCGCATAATACCAAGCAGGAGAGCCTTTTATAGTTCATCCAAAATTTTGAAAATCTTTCTGCCGATTCGCTCTATCTGTCTCTTTTTGCGCAGAAGCTTGCTTGTGCAGCATATATGTGCGGAATGAGTATGCCGTGCGGCAATTTTTTCCAGTTCGGCTTGTACCTTAATATATTGTCTGTATTTGGGTAAGCGCATTATAAACAGCAACTTTTCAGCGGAATATCCTTCAAACGGGTACTGCACGCCAAGCCATAAGCTATTTCCCATTGCCAACATCTCCTATAATAGATGCATTTTATATATTATAGCTGATGTATAGCTTTGATAGCAACACCTACAATATAATTATAGGAGGTGCTGCATATGGTAAACGGTGAATACGGCGATATCGGCCTGCGTGTGCGGCAGCGCCGCGAAGAACTTGGCCTCACCCGTGAGAAAATGGCGGAGCGGGCAGGTTTGTCCGTTCAGTTTATGGCTTCCGTTGAACTTGGCAAGCAGAGCATGACCACGGACAGCCTTAAAAAAGTATGCCGTGCGCTGTGCGTAAGCGCCGATTATATCGTGTTCGGTACCCGGCCCGGCTATTCAGAACATGACCTTAACGCCGCCGTGGAGCCGCTCAGCGCGGAACAGCGCGCCTATGCGGAACAAATGCTGCGCACATTTGTTCAGGCCATACAGTCCCAAAGGTAACATATTCCATTCGTTCCAGCATTGCATTTTTTGCCCATTCTGTAAACAAAACCGCTATATTCTTGCACAATTCACATAATTAGACTACAATATAAGATGATGTTTTATGCCTGAACGGGCAGAAAGAGGAAAAATGGCAAACGATAAGTATTCCGGAAGCTATAACGCAGGCCCCCAGCTTCCGTCATATATGAAAAAGAACACGACTGCCGCCAAGCGCACGGCAGCGCAGGGCACGGCCGCGCGAAGCACGGCATCAGCGGCGCGCACCTCCGCCGCGGCAAAGCGCACAACCGCGGCGCACACCACCGCGACCCGCAGCACGGCAAGCCGTTCTTCCGCAAGGAGCAGCACAGCGCACAGCGCCGCAGCACGCAGCTCTGCAACGCGCAGCACAGCAGCGCACAGCACCGCAGCCAAGGCGAATACCCGGCGCACGGCGAATCAGGCGCAGCATAAGAAGCACAAAAAGAAAAAGTCCGGCAGCGGCGCGCTCAAATGGATCGCCCTGGCAGCGGCGGCGCTTATATGCGTAATAATAATAGTGTCCATAGCAAACAGCGGCGGCGCGGACGCCGTTGCGGACATGGATAAGCTGATGCAGACCGGCAAGCGGTTCAAGGCCGGCGTAAAGCTGATAGGCGTGGACGTGAGCGGCATGACGCCGGAGGAAGCGACAGGCCTTGTTAAAAACGCCGCCGAAAAGAAGCTGAAAACCGTTGCCGTCACCATAAGCAGCGGCGAAAACAGCTGGACGCTCGACTCCGATGCGATGGGCATGGGGTACGACATTGCGGAAGCCTTGGCGGACGGGCTTAACTTCGGCCGCGGGGAGGACGACAACACGGTTGTTATAACCGGCGCGGGAGAGGGCGAGTTCGATGCAAAGTATACATGGGACAGGGGAAAGATAATATCCGCCCTTGCCGCCATGAGCCAAAGCATAAACACGGAAGCTACCGCCGCCTATGCGGAACCCGTTACCGATTGGTCGCAGGAGGCGCGCTTTATTTACCATGCCGGCGAAGAAGGCATTACCCTTAATGAAGAAGCCACGGCCGATGCAATAGAGAAAGCCCTTGAGCAGGGCGAGTTTGTATGCACCGTTGAGGCCACGGTAAACGCCGTGCTGCCTGGCGGCAATATAGACGACCTTAAAGCCGCAACGTCATTTATCGCCAGCTATACCACCAAATTTTCCGCCCGCAGGGACGACGAGGTAAAGCAGAACCGCAAGTTCAATATCCAGAAGGCGGCGGACATAATAAACGGCAACACCATCCAGCCCGGCGAGGAATGGAGCTTCAATACGGTTGTCGGCCCGCGCACATACGAGCTCGGCTGGAAGGGCGCAAACGGCATAAGCGGCGGCAAGGAATACACCATTCAGGCCGGCGGCGGCATATGCCAGGTATCTACAACGCTTTACAATGCGCTGCTTTGCGCCAACATGGAAATTGTTGACCGCCGCGCGCATACAATACCTTCGGACTACGTTCCCGTAGGGCTTGACGCAACGGTGGATACCCGCGGCATAGACTTCGTTTGGAAGAACAATACGGATATGCCCGCGTATATATTCGCCAAGGTGGAAAACGTGGAAGGCAGCTCCAGCCGCCATACCATAACCGTTTACGTTTACGGCAAACCGCTCCCCGAGGGCGTAACATATCAATCAAGGAACGAGATAACAGAGGAACGTTCCCGCCAGGACGAGGCAATATACACAAACGACGCTTCCATACCCACGGGCTATCAGCTTGAGCGCGTGCAGGGGCATAAGTATTACGTTGCCGAGGCGTATCAGGACAAGTATGTGGACGGCAAGCTGGCCGAAAGCAAGCTGCTCTATACCGATAAATATAAGGGCAACCCGCCGGAGGTTTCCATAGGCACCGGCGCGCCGCTCGCATCCGGACAAACGCCCGATCCTGCATGGCAGCCCTACGGCACGGCGCTCAAGGACGCCAATTGACAAATTTCCGCGGCATTACCTGCCATTTGCTTGACAAAGGGGTGTGCAGCGGGGATAATAAAGCAAACAGAAAATAATATCAGGAGGACAAAATTATGGGCATAATCAAGGCCTTGACCGGCGCAATAGGCGGCGGTTTGGCGGATAGCTGGCTTGAGGTTATCGAATCCGCTCCCATGGGAGACAACACCGTTTTCACCCGCGGCATAAAGGTGCGCAAGGGCGACAGCCGCAACCAGAACACCAAGGGCACAGCGGATACCGTGTCCAACGGCTCCATAATCCATGTTTACGATAACCAGTTCATGATGCTGGTTGACGGCGGCAAGGTAGTGGACTATACTGCGGAGCCCGGCTATTTTAAGGTTGATAATTCTTCCATGCCGAGCCTTTTCGGCGGCCAGTTCGGCGATTCTCTGAAGGAGACCTTCAGCCGCATCAAGTACGGCGGAACGCCTTCCTCCAGCCAAAAGGTATTCTTCATCAATCTTCAGGAGATAAAGGGCATTAAGTTCGGCACGCGCACCCCCATCAACTATTTCGACTGCTTCTATAATTCGGAGCTGTTCCTGCGCGCGCACGGCACCTATTCCATAAAGGTCACCGAGCCGCTCAAATTCTATGCCGAGGCCATTCCCCGCAACGCGGAGAGCGTGGACATAAACGACATAAACGAGCAGTATCTTAACGAGTTCCTCGAGGCCCTTCAGGCCGCCATCAACCAGATGAGCGCCGACGGCACGCGCATAAGCTTCGTAACCAGCAAGGCGCGCGAGCTTTCCAAGTACATGGCCAACGTGCTGGACGAGGAATGGAACCAGAACCGCGGCATGCAGGTGCAGTCCGTGGGCATAGGCTCCCTGTCCTATGACGAGGAAAGCCAGAAGCTCATCAATATGCGCAATCAGGGCGCAATGCTGTCCGATCCCAGCGTGCGCGAAGGCTACGTTCAGGGCGCAATAGCGCGCGGCGTGGAAGCCGCCGGCAGCAACACCGCGGGCGCGGGCGCGGCGTTCATGGGCGTTGGCCTTGGCATGAATGCCGCGGGCAACATGGCGGGCGCGTTCTCCGCCTCCAACCAGCAGCAGATGCAGTATCAGCAGGCTCAGCAGCAGCAGGCCCAACAGCAGCAGGCTCAGCAGGGCGGCTGGAAATGCTCCTGCGGCGCCACCAACGGCGACAATATGGCCTTCTGCCCCGGCTGCGGCAGCAAGAAGCCCGCTCCCAAGCCCGCCGAGGGCGGCTGGACGTGCTCCTGCGGCGCGACCAACGGCGCGAACATGGCCTTCTGCCCCAACTGCGGCAGCAAAAAGCCCGCCGAAGCGGCCGCCAAGTCCGCCTTCTGCCCCAACTGCGGCGCAAAGCTTGCGGACGGCGCAAAATTCTGCGTGGAATGCGGCACAAAGCTCAACTAAGTTTATCTGCAAAGGGGATGGCCTCGCGCCGTCCCCTTTTCCGTTTTCCGCAATAAAATTGCATATCCGCAAAAAAACTCTTTACAAACCCGCCCGCATACGCTATAATACATCTTGCGCAATGAAAAGCGCAGCAAATATGGGGCTTTAGCGAAGTTGGCTATCGCGCTACACTGGCAGTGTAGAGATCACCGGTTCGAATCCGGTAAGCTCCACCACATTTGATAAATCCGAACTTAATCCCGATAGGGAATGGGTTCGGATTTGTTGTTTATATGGAAGATGTTGTTGGGTAGGGTGTTGACGAGATTGTAGACATGGTTTGTTGTGCTTTGCTAAGGTTGATTACAAGTTCATCCTGGCAAAATAAAGCAAACCATGTCGATTTTTGTTTGTGCAACTTATCGCACATTATTCATGTTTTTATTTATGCTCTCTTTTTTCCGCGGTTCCTTCTCCCCAGATCTCCCGCCCCAAACTCACCCTATTATTGCCTCTCCCACACCAAGCATCTTCTTTACCGTTCCACCCTCCCATCCCGGACCATACGTCCCATAATTTGCGCAATAGAACGAACATAAAAACGAGGTGCAGTTCAAGCCTGTCAACTTTTCTATTGGTAAAAAATACCAACGCCTAAAACGGTTGGTAAAGATTGACAAACGAGGGATGGGGTGATAATGTCAAAGAAAAGAATAAACAGGTTCCATGTTCCGCCCGAAGGTGGGCGGCTAAGAGGGAAGCCGGGTGAAAACCCC
>ERZ773194.38-NODE-38-length-157489-cov-22.267960_pt1 | contig 157489 bp, 268 predicted proteins | sample MGYA00511240_ERZ773194 | MGnify/ENA primary metagenome ERZ773194 (study PRJEB29015, sample SAMEA2737774) | human gut metagenome | biome: human gut; feature: human-associated habitat; material: faeces | place: China | collected 2012 ... | reverse complement strand
TTATAGAGAACTCTGAAAATGAATAGGGAGAAGTAGTAACTAACTTTAAGGTTCCGGTATCTTATATAAACAAATAGGGAAAATGGGTTACTAAGAATTATACTATAGCAGATGATGACAAAAGTAGAAAAAGATATATAGGTGTATTATCTCTAAGTAATAGAATTCTACCAGATTCTTAGTTACATTATCAAATCTCATATGAATTATAGAGAGACCAATATGGAAATTATAAGAGATTTTCTATAGAACCATTAAATTGTGAAGATCCAGAAGATTCAGAAGGAGATATATATTTACCAGAAGGAGGAATATATTTACCAGATGATGCGATGTTTGCAGGTTCTTTTATGCCTTTATATTGTTTAAAATTTAGGGTTGGAGATGATGAATACACTTCTGTTTTATATAAAGAAAAAGAAGATTATTTTAAAGTAAATAATGGATCAACAGAAGATCCTACTAACCCAGATAGTAATAAATTCTTTATATATGAGCCGAAATATAATCCTTCAACTTTGTTGTCTGAGTTATATTATCGAAATAAAGAAGGAAATTCTTATTCTGATTATGAATCTAATAAAATAAAAGTTGGAGACATTATAGATAATTAGACTATAACCCTAAACGATATTGTAGACAAAAATTATCCAATATACAAAGATATTACAGGAAAAAGACCTTATCTAGATAAACAAGATTAGATTAATTCAGATAAATTAGTTACTTTGCTTAACATAAAAGCAGTTATAACTATATTAGATTCTGATAATTCTTCTAAATTAAGTGAAGCTTATTATAATTTAAAAGCAGGATTTTAGTCTGGAACTACTTTAGTTAATGCAGGCTATTATGAATCTGTAGTTGCTATTACTCCTAGATGGAATCTATAGTTTTTATCTACAGATTTTTGGAAACATGGCTAGGCTGGATTAATAGATATAGCAGATGATATATATCCAACATATTGGTATGGTAAACAACATCCATTTGAGTTTGAATGTATAGTAGTTAATGATCCTTCTATTCATAAGATATTTACTAATTTGGAACTAGTAGCTAATAAAGCAAAACCTGAATCATTTCATTATGAAATTATAGGTGAATCTTATGATTTTGCAAAAGATAAAGTAAATATGTATTTTAGGCAAGAAGCTATGAAAGCACTTTGGTAGTATAATGGTGCAGATATTTCCTATAATAAAAACTTCTTAAAAGTTTAGCCAAAGTAGTAGCCTAAATCTGCTGACTTTATACATAAATATTATACTAGATAGGATACTATAAATGAGATTGAAGATTATTATATACATGTTACATATCCAGAAACTCATGATTACAGACATTTATCTGGAGCAGAAGTAGTATATTACCCAAATAGACAAGAATATAGGATTTGGAATCATGCTATGGCAGTAGATATAGATAATTTAAGCCAAGATGATTCAAGGTCTATTATTTCTACAAATTGTTAGTATTTAGAGGACAGATGGAGAATAACTATTAATCCTATTTTAGTATGTTATAAAAATGAATATCAGAGAAAATATTCTGGAGCTTTAATATAGCCACAAAATTCTACATGGTCTAGAGCAAAAAATAGTTCTTAGTTATTACCTTCTTTACCTATATATAATTCTCCAATACCTGATTAGGTATTAAAAGAAGGAAATATAGATTTTCCTGGAAATAACCTAAAACATCCAGAATGGGGAAAAAATAATGCCCTATATGATTTGTATGATTTATCTAATTATAATGATAAAGGAAATTGGAAACCTTTAGATTTAACTAATTGGTTAAATGACGTAAGTGTATATAAGTATAATTTTGGAGAAGCTTAGAATAGAAAAGAATTAGATATTAAAGATAAATTTTTAAAGGTACGAATTAGATATTCTGGAGAAGAGTTAGCTGTAATAGATTTTTTAAATACAATATATAGAATTAGTTATGCTTAATTTAGATAGAGTAAGAAAAATTAAAAAAGGGGAATATGGTTTAACTATTCCCCAACTTCAATATGATTATACTTCTGGCTCTTTTGTGCAATAGGACTAGAATTGGAAAGAGAGATTAAAGGATCAATTCTTTTTAGATTCTCAGAATTAGCCTAATCCTCACATGAATGGCAACTCAGCTGCACAGTTTTTAAAGAGTCCTCAAGGACTAAATCTTATGTCTAGTGGAGTAGACATACTAAATAATACTCTTTTCTCTAATAAAGATTCATATGATACAAAATATGGAGGATGGACTTAGACTGGAGATTAGTTAACTAACTAGGCAATAAACTATGTTTCTTCTATTAACCCAGCAGTAGGTTTAGCACTTAAAGGGGCTAATTTTTTAGGAAATACTTTAGGAAAGTTAGGAGGAAGTACAGACGGCATGACTAAAGCCGATGCTATTTTAAATACTGGTATGGGAAATATTCTAACTTTAGGTATTAATGGTTTCTTTGGAAAAAGAACATAGGATTTTGCTACTGATACTGAAACTATAGAATAGGTAGGAGGATCTTATGGTGGTACAGTAGATTTAATTAATGATGCTTAGAGTAAAGCAAATAAAAAATACGGACTCTTTAGTGGTAAAGCTAGAAGGAATGCTAATAGATTAATAACTGATGCTAGAAATAAACAGAATATTATGGCAGATATAGCATAGGATGCTTCTGATAGATAGTCTATCGCTACAAATATGTCTTAGTTAAATAACTTGAGATATAATATTAATCAAAATGGAGGATTAGATTAGAGATATTTATTATCTGCTAAATAGGGTGATAAAATATAGAGAATAAAAAAACTTTAGCTACATAAAGTTGGTGGAATAATTAATTAGTCTATTAATGTAGATACTAAAGAAATAGAAAATTGGTCTCCTACTATAACAGAGTGTTTTGAAGAAGGCGGAACTATTAAATGGTAGCCTACTATTGAGTTAATGTAGGAAGGCGGAAAAACAGTTCCCAAAATGACTTTCGAATCTTGGTATAGTATAATTCCAGAAAATAAAAGAGATACTACTAATTATAATTTAAGAAGAGCTTTTGAATTAGCTCCACAAGAGGAACTTATAGAGTTTGCTAAAGATCCAGAGAGTCATTTAAGAACTTTCTATTATAATTCTGATGGAGTAGGTGAATTTATGAAATCTAAAAATCACCCAACACTTTGGATGGAACTTGAATATTATAATAATGGAAATAATGTTATAACTGAAAATGGAAAAAATATTATAGTTCCAGTTAATAAAAAAGAATGGGAAGAGTTTAGAAAGAATTATACCTTAGATACCTCAGGTGAATATTATAAGTATATTCCTAATAAATTTAAAAATGGAGGAAAAACTGAAGAGTTAGACGCTCCTAAAATAGAAGAAACTACTTAGAAAAATATAATTCCTGAAGGGGCATTACATGCTAGAAAGCACAATATGGAAAATGCTGAAAACTTAACTAAAAAAGGTATTCCAGTAATTGATAATGATGGAGAATAGTAGGCAGAAATTGAGAAAAATGAAATAATATTTACTTTAGAAGTTACTAAGAAATTAGAAGAATTAATGAAAGATGGTTCTGATGAAGCAGCTGTAGAAGCTGGTAAACTTCTAGTTAAGGAAATATTATTTAATACAAATGATAGAACTGGACTTATTGGAACTTTAGGGAAAGGAGGAGTAATAGATGTAGTTAGCTGATTTATTTGTAAGTTATAAATAGGTTAAAAGCCCTAAATTTGAAATTCCAGAAAATATAATACCAAATTATGAATTTCCACAATTTAACAATGTTCAATAGACAGAATAGGAAGAATAGAAAATAAGTTCTCCAAAAACTTAGGAAATTAAATATTTCTTTACTCCTATAGAAGGACAATAGTCTAAAGCTTCATCTAAATGGATAAGTCCTTATGTTAGAAATAAAAATAAGTGGATTTAGGATATGACCAATGCTTATAAAAAAGCTGGGTTGAGTGATAATGCTATCAAAAATTTATTAGCAAAGAATGCTTCAGAAAGTGGATGGGGTAAATCTGCTTAGGGAAATTATAACTTTGGAAATATAACTACTGGTTCTAATTGGAATGGAAATTATGTAATGGGTAAAGATAAGGATGCAAATGGATAGTCTATTTCTCAGAAATTTAGAGCTTATAATTCTATTGATGATTATGTAAAAGACGAAATTTAGTTTTTAACTAAGTTGTATAATTTTGATTAGAATGACTCTTTTGATTAGTTCATTAATAAATTGCAAGGATAGAATTCTGGAAAAAGGTTTTATGCTCAAGATAAAGACTATAAAGATAAAGTAAGACAAGTTTATAATAACTTATAATGGATAGAGTAATAGTTAATATAGGTAATAAAACTTATAATTGTTAGGTGGCTAAGTCAGAAGAAGATAAGAGAAGGGGTCTGATGAATGTGGAAAATCTTCCTATCGATGAAGGAGTTTTATTTGAATGGGAAGATGAAGGTACAAGAGAAATGTGGATGAAAGATACTAAGATTCCTTTAGACCAAATAGCTATAAATGAAGATGATGAAGTAGTTATGGTTTATAAAGCTCAACCTGAATCTGAGAATTTAATTCCTTTTCCTAACGCTAAATATATACTAGAAGTAAATCAAGATTCTGGAATAGTAGAAGGAGATGAGTTCGAGATTGATGATTCTGATGATTTAAATAAATATGTAATGAAAGTACTTGCCCCAGATGGTAGTACTTAGATGAATCTTCAAGGAGGAGAAAGAATTGTTAGTAGAAGAGAAACTAGAATTCTTATTAAGAAAGCAAAAAAAGCATATGAGAATAAAGATAAAGACTATGATAGATATTGTAAAGCATTAGGAAAATATATGTTTAAAGTAATAAGAGGACAAGATGAACGTCCTCCTGAATATGTTCAGGTTCCAAATACTTCTGAGAAAAATCCCAACGATAAGACTGAATAAATTTTATATTATATTAAAATTTTTTGGTTGAAGAGATATTAATATGTACTATTGAAGTACATAATGGTAATAGATAATTAATGCATTAATTAAAATTTAAACATTTATTTTATGAAATTTAAAAGTGTAAATTATTTCCAAGCAGGCGGACCGATGCCTGCAGGTGCTCCTGCTCCTCAGGGAGGGGAAGATCCAACTGCAATGTTACTACAGGGTGCTCAACAAGCTGTTTAGGGTCAAGATTGTGAGATGGCGATGCAAGTATGTCAGATGTTAATTCAAGCATTAGGAGGAGGTGCTGCTCAAGAGCCAGCTCCACAAGAAACTGCCCCAGCTCCCGCTGAAGGCGAACCTGTTTATCGCAGAGGTGGTCGTCTGATTAGACGTATTAGTAAGTAATGTAATTTGAACGAAGGGGTATATCTAAAATATATTTAGGTGTACCCCTTTAATTATAATAATATATATTATGGCAGAATAGAAAAATAGAGTTAAATATAAATTTGGTCAAAGTGAACTTGATTTAAAAAATTATATACATAATCTTGATACAAATGTTTAGAGTTATTTAAACTCCAAAAATTGGAGGGAAGGTTAGAAATAGGAGTTCATTAATGCCTACAAAAATATGTTAGCTGGATTTAATGACCAGTTAACTAATAATACTAATAGATTCAGCACAGATAGTTTTGGAACTATAACTGATACTCAAGGAATTATTAGTAATAAAGATAATGATGATATTGACCCTGTAGGTTCTGAATATTATTATGATGATAATGGTAACAGAATTACTACAGATGACTATAATTTACTTAAAGATAAAAAGAAAAAGAATTATAAATCATTTTCTGCAAATAGAGAAGTCGCTTCTTATTTTAATACTATTGGAAATGCTTTAAGATAGTATTCAAAATCTGATGAAGAAAAATAGGAAAGTAACAACTTTGACTTGTCTAAACATGGATTTTTACCAACTTGGACATCTGAATAGAATCCAGGTGGGGAAGATTTTGATACTACTCCTTATATAGAAATGGATTAGATAGGAGAAGATGGTACTAGACAGACTTCTAAAAGAGCATAGTATTTGAAAGAGCAATTAACTAATTACTTAAATAATCTCTCTAGCTACAATTATGAAAATAGTCCTTTTAAAGATGAAGCTACTTATAAGCAAAGACTATAGGAAGCTATAAGCGGATTAGAAAATGGTTATAATTCTGAAGATACTATAGCTTTAAATAGAGCTGGGATAAATAATGATTTCTTAAAGAACTTCTTCTCTAATGGAACTTCTTAGGAATAGCCTAAGTCTGAATTATAGAGATAGGCAGAATAGGCTGCTAAAGAAATGTAGGAAAGAAATGCTAATGCTTAGTTACAAGCTGTTGTAGATTAGAATGCTTAGAAGAAATATGAGGATACTAGAGATTAGTACTTTGCAGATTTTTAGAAAAATAATCCTTTTGAAAATACTGTAAAATGGACTAATGTTCCTCTATCATATAATAGAGAAACAATGGATAAATCAGCAGTAAGAAAATTTAATGCTGATAATACTAATATAGAATCAGTATCTAACGCTATTAGACAATATATAGACTTTAGTTAGTTATCAAGATTAATTAGAGGATAGAATGTGTTAAAAAATAAAGATACAGGAGAAGATATAACTAAACAACATATTGCTAATAACTTAGATTGGGCAGCTTAGGCTAATTTATTTTTAGACCCAAAATATTTAACTGCTGACGGTAAAAGCATTTTATCTGATGGTTATTATATAATTCCAGGTTCTGAAGACTATGATAGATGGACATTCTTAGCTTATAATCCTCAAACTAGATAGTATCAAGAATAGTCAATGCTTTTAAATGATTTATTAAAAGAAAAAATGGCTTATTCTGAATATGATAGAAGAAATAAAGTTAAGAAAAATCAGTTAGGAGGAACTCTAGGTTGGGTTTAGGAAAATTAGAAAAAAGCTAATGAAACTAAAGAAAAAGAAAATTCTCAAAAGGAAAAAGCTAAAAATGAAGATTTAACTTTAGACTAGATATAGGAAAGAGAAAAAAAATTGTCTGAAGGTTTAGGTGGAGATGATATAGCTAGAATATCTTCTACGGTACTTGATTTAGTATCAGCAGGATCTGCTTATATTCCTGTATATGGTACAGCTGTATCTGCTGGAACAGGATTGGCAAGTACTCTTGTAAACTTTGGAGCAGATATGGCTGATGAAGGTACTACTGCTAGTTAGATGTGGAGAAATTTAGGTTTTGGATTAGGAATGGATGCAGTAGGTTTAATTCCTGGATTAGGAACTGGAGCTAAAGCTTCAAAAATAGCTAGGTTATTAAAACCTGTTAGAAAAGGATTAATGTGGACACTAAACTCAATGGCAATTCCTGATACTATTAATTCTATACCCTCTTTTGAAAAATTATTTACAAATCCTTCTGATTTAACTTCTGAGGATTTGAGAAAAATAACTGTAGGATTGCAAGCAGTTGTTGGATTACATAGAGGAAAACGTGGTGCAGTAGAAAGAGATAAACATAGTGTAGTTAACACCAGTGCTGATGTTGTTAATAAAGGAGGATCTTAGAGTAGAATTTCTGTTGATTAGTTAAAAGAATTAAGAAAATAGAAAGGATATGATAAACAAAATGAATATTTTAAGAGTATAACAAGAGGATAGGAACTTCCTAAAGAATTTAAACATTACAATGATCCAATAGTTTTCAAACCTTTTACTCGTCCATTTAGAAGCGGACCTGGTGTTTCCATAAATAAAACTACAGAATTGCTTCCAAATGTAAACTATTCTTGGGGTGTATATAGAACTAAAACGCCATAGACTACATCACAGTCCTCAACTTAGACTGTTTCTTAGCCTATTTCTGGTCCAAGTATTAACCAATTAAGAATATGGAGTAAAACTCCTGCTTGGGCTTTAAAGAAAGGATATGGAAGAGATTTTGGAATTAGGGAACCAAAAAAGAATGAAACTGAGAATAGACTAGGAATAGAGTTTGATAAAGAAGGAGGAACTTTAAATTTAGCTAATGTAAGAAAATTTTAGAATGGTAAAACAATAACTAATACGACTTCTAAAGCCAATTGGTTTAAAGATATGTTTTCTTCTGATGCAATGCAAAAGTGGATTGATGCTTATACATTAGATGATTATTAGAAATTTAATGATTTACAGAAATCATGGAGTGCTAATAAGAAAGCTACACAATATGTTCCTGGTGCTACTCCATTAGATTGGAATTAGGGAGTGCAAGATAGATAGAAACTTTGGGAATAGACTGGAACTAATGCTACTATAGAAGATTTAGTATCAAATGGTGTAATTACTAGATCTGGAAAATCCGGAGATAATGCAGAAGGGGGTCATGTAGATGGTTATTTTGGAGAATAGGAATTTCTTAGACATGGTGGTACTGAAGATTCATGGAAAGGACATGAGGAAGAACTTACTAAATTCTAGAACATGTTAAAAGAAAAAGGACTTCAATATACTTTAGACCCAGAATCAGGAATGTACTTAATGTCTCCTATATAGAAGCAAAACCAAAAGTAGAATCTAGGATAGAAAACATCTTCTGATTTAAATGTAGCGGAATAGGATCAAAAAGATTCTTCTGATACTTCTGAGAAAAAATCTCCCATGGATTATTTAAATGAAGTTGTTACTAGAATGTCTACTAATCCTACTATAACATATGGATTACCTAGAGCTTTGTATGCTGATAGAACAAATAGGAAAATAACAGACATGGCAAAAGATTCTATTGTTCCCTTACTTAAAGATCCCTTTGAAGTACATAGATATACTAGAAGTGATTTAGATGCAGAAATGCAAGGAGTTAGAAATTATGCTAAACTAAGAAATATGGCTTATAGACCATCTACTTCTGATGGTAGTTTATAGGCAGCTATTTAGTTGGATGCAGAAGTTAAAGGATAGGAAGCTATAAATGCCGGAAAAGAGAAAAGCAATCAGACTTAGAGACAATACGAAGAATTAGCTTGGCAACAAGAGAAAGAAAATGCTTCTAATAGACATGAAACAGCAATGTTTAATAGAGCATAGAACTGGGCTGCTAAACAAGATAAATCTAAATTAGAATAGGCTTATTTATCTAAAAAGCATAATATTTGGGATACATTTGGACAATAGTTAGAATTTGATGCTAGATAGAAACTTAATGAAACTAAAGCTCTTAGAGATAATTTTACGCGCTCTGATATACATAATTCTGTTATGTACGATCCAAATAATTATGGAGCTAACTTAACTAATGAAGAATTACAGGTATGGAAACAGATAATGGCTGGGGTATAGCCTTCTTCATTATAGAATGATGCAAATAAATTGAAGTTATTATACTCAGCATAGAAGAAAATATCACAAGCAGAATAGAATTAGCTTAAATAGTATTATAATATTTCTCAGACTAAGTGGGCTAATGCTAGATAGTATAATTCTCCTTCGTTTACTCCTAAAATACATCTTGTAAGGAAGGGTCAAAAAATTAAGAGTAATCTGGCAGATATTAGAGAATTTTAGAAACAGATAAAAGAAGGAATAAAGAGAAGCGATAAAGCTATTGAAAGATTATTTAAATATGTAAATAAGAAAAATAACAAATGATACTAAAATTACAATAGGGAGGAGCTGCAGCTCCTCCTCTAGTATCTTATTAGCCTGTTATGTTATCTAATTCTAATGAAACTATGGGAAATACAGATACTACTAAAACGTCTGAAACTACTGATTTAACAGATAAAGATTTATTAAAAATGTTAGAAAAGTTAGACGGACTTCCAAGTGATATGACTGTTTTAACTAATACATTATAGAATTTTTATATAGATTAGCAATATAGTCCATTTCCAAATACTGCTAATATTGCATCGAGATATTTATAGACATTATTTCAAATGAAAAAAGCTAACTTTAATATGGAAGAATATAAGAATGCTTTTAATACAGTTAGTAAAAATGGTGGGATAAACGAATTAGCTGTAAATGATAGAGGACAGCTTTTTTGTATGAATAATGAAGGAGATTTTGAATTATTTACTGTATAGCAGTTAAAATCCAATCCTAATTATTAGGCATTAACTAATTCCGATTTATTAGATCTTAGAGCGCATTCTCCCCAGTTAGCAAATAATAATGAAATACTTAAAGTAGTAAAAAATGGTATTGGTATAGAAACTGTTACTAAAATGATACAAGATAATATTAGTGACTTAGGAACATCTACTGAATCTAGTGAAGGATATGCAAAAATGAAATCTTAGCAATTAATTACTGGATTATAGGATTTTATTAATGCTTAGGAATAGTCTGGAAATTATGATGCTACAGTAGATAACTTATATAAAGGTAAATTGCTTACAAAAAGTTAGGCTATGCAATCACAATAGGCATTAGCTTATATTTATAGAACTTTACCAGAAAATGCTAAAACTCTATTAAAGACTAAGACTTAGAATGGTACAGACAGTGAGGCTATAGAGTTAGTATCTACTTTAGTAAATTCTAAACTCAATTATAGTAGAGAATTTTCTTTAGATTTAGATAAAGAAGCAAAGAATTCTTCTGATAAGAATTCAAAAGATCCTAATGATAAAATAGAAGCAGATTTAGTTATGCAAATATAGGCTGGTAATGGAGGTCATGATACTGTTTATACCGTAGATAATAAAATGGGAATAGGTATGACTATTGCTGGAACAGCTTATGAATAGGTTAAAGATACTCAAGGAAATCATATTGGAAAAACTTCTGTTGAAAATCTGTTAAATAGTTCTGGACTTAGATCTATCATAAATGCAGACAATGGTATATATTTTGGAGACCAAAAAATAGACTTAGATAATCTATCTAATATTTCATATGATGGAAAAGGTTTATTAAGAGCTAATCTTCCTATACGAGAAGATGGTTCTCCTAATTTTGATTTATTAGATGAATATTCTAAAGCTTAGTCGGAATTTTTATTAAGTTCTTAGACTTAGGAAGATAGACTTAAAATATTTGGAAATAAAGAAAAGTATCCAAACTTAAGTTCTTTAATTACTCCAAATGGTGATTTTGACAAATCTAAATTTGCACCTTTTATAGTAGTTTCTGGTATAACAACAGATAACTTAATGGAAATAGATAAGAAAAATAATACCTTTATAACAGAAGTAAAACAAACTCCAGAATTAGTGTAGGAACTTAAGAATAGTTTAGCAGTAGGTTCTGGAAAGAATATACAATATCCAGATATTGATGAATACGACTGGTCAGAATGGTTAATACCTGAATTTATTAATGGATATGACCACCTTTTCAAAGGTAATATTTTTATTCCATTAAATATGAATAAATCGGCAGCTGCATTGGGGGGAAATTAGAATCTTAATATAAATTCCGCTCAATCATTAGAACAAGAATATCAACAAAGAGATATAAATTTTTAGAAATTAAACCCTTCAATATTAAATAATTAATATTATGTTTGAAAATGATTGGATATTAGCAAGTTTAAGTAATCCCACTTTAGATATTAACGATTTGGCTTCTATTGGTGGGCTTACTACTAACAATACTTAGTTTTTAAGTAAAGATTAGTATTTAAAATCAAATTTTATTAAAGACAATCCGGCTTTTAAGGATCAATATGGAGATTTTTCTAATGAGAAATTTGATAATTTTTATGAAACACAAGCATCTAGATGGAGAGATTTTCAAAATAATGAATTCCCAAAAGGAATAGAATTAGATGCTTTTGATACTGCCAGCAATAGAGCTGATTCTAAAGTTAAAAATATAAGTTTTTCTATTGGACCTACTAATAATCCAGATAGAGTTCAGATAGGAATAGAAGGATGGAGAACTACTAGTAAACGAACTAAATCTGAATCAGAAATTGCACAATCTTAGAAAATATATAATCCAGAAACTGGAGAATTTGAAAACTAGACTCCAGAGGATTCTACTTTATTTGGTTCTCCTATAAATTGGGTTAAAAATCTCTTTAAAGATTCTTTAGTTTTAGCATAGTATGAGGAAGGAGAACTAGATGAAAATGGAAATAAAAGGAAAAAAGGAGAATATAAATTAAACGAGTATGGAACATACTATTATGAAAGATTAAATGGGAGATCTCCATTAGGAAAAACTGTACTTTCTTCTTTTGATATATTAACTAAAGAAGATTCAGCATTAAATAAAATAGACTTTTTTGATTCTGATGACTTAGAAAAAAGTACTGCTGGAGTTATAGCTAAAAATATTGCATTGATTGCTCCTATGTTTACTCCAGCTGCTCCCTTATATTATAAGGCTATAATCGCTAAAGAATTAACTAAGACTCTTCCAATGCTTTATAGTGTTGCGACTAATTTATTTGGCTCTGGGGATAACGAAACTCCAGAATGGATGAATAATTTAGCAGCCAAAGGAGAATCATTAACTACATCTACTTCTATGTGGAGTAAAGAACATACTTTCTCATTTGAGAATTTTGCCAATTTAATATCAGATGTAGCCTTACAGTGGGGATAGTAGAAACAAATAGCTAAAGCTGTTAACTGGTTTAGAGGAGACTAGAAGGCATTACAAAAGGCAGAAAAACAAGCTTTTGATTTATATAAATCTAAAATTGGAGGAAACTTAAAAGGGTTAGAAGCTCCAACTGATGAACTATGGAAATCTTCTACATTAGGCTAGTTAGCATTAAAGAAATATTATGAACCTGTATTAGAAACTATGAAAAAGAGATAGAGATTGGGAGCTGATTTAGCTCTTGCTTATATGGCTCTTATATCTAATACAGATGTTTATGCAGATATGATAGAAAAAGGTGCGACCAAAAAAGAAGCTGCTTGGGTTGCATTAGGAAGTACAGCGGCTATGTTTAGTGTAGATAAATTTGCACATTTAGGAGAAATCTTTTATGATGATTTAACTGCCGAATCTATTAAATAGGGAAGACAAACAGTTAAGAAAGAATTAAAGGAAGCTTTTGACGAAATATATAAAGAAGGAACAAAAATAGAAAAATCTCCTTCTAATTTATTTAAAAAAGGCGCAGACCTTGGAAAACGAGCTGCTGAAATATTTATAGAAAATTTAAAAGACCATAATCTGGGTTTTACTGGTAAAGCATTAGGCGAAGGTTTAGAAGAAGTTAGTGAAGAATTAGTAACCGATTTAACTAAAGCTACTTACTCTCTTTTAGGAGATTTAGGAATGTATGATGCCAGTGTTAAAAATCCTATTGATTATGATACTATGCTTGAAAGATATACTATGTCTCTTCTTGGAGGTGCTATCGGTGGTGGATTATTTTACGGAGTTGAGAAATATAAAGGCTTTAATAAAACACGGGATAGAGATTTAGTAGATTTAATTAACGACGGTAAAGCTCAAGAATTAAGAACTTTAGTTGAGGAATATGCTTCTAAAGGTAAAGCTGGTAATACAAAAATTTCTGGAATAGAATATTCTAGAGATCCAAATACTGGTGCTATTACTTGGTTAAGTACTAACAATGAAAGAGATTCTCAAAATAGATATGTAGCTAATAAAGTTATTGAAAAAATAAACTCTCTGGAAGCTACTATAGTAGGGAGTGGAACCAAATTAAATAAAGACTAGTTATTTGATAAAATGGTTCTTCAAGAAGCTAGATATTAGGGATATAAAAACGCTTCTCATGTAACTGGATACTATCAAGAATTTAAGAAACTATAGAATCAATATTTATAGGCAAAATCTAACTATGACAAAGCGATTACTACTCTTGAAGGAACTCCAGATGGTACAGTAATGACTGACGAACAAAGGAGAAATCTAGATTAGGAGCAGCAAGCAAAAAGATAGAATACTTTACAAGTATTACAACAATAGGTTGATAATGCTCAGAAAAGAATAAATGATTTCTTATCTGGAGATTCTTCTTTAGATTATACAAGAAAGTTAAATTTTTCTCTAGACCCAGTACTAAATGCTGCATTTTTAGATTTAGATAGAGGAGAATGGTTATTAAATAAGATTAACCCAGATTAGGAATTAACATTAGCAGACCAAATTAACCTTGATAAAGAATGGAATGATCATGTTAAAGATGTAATGCTAAATAATTTAGATAAAGCATTTTTAGCATATAAAGCTTTAGAATAGGTAGTTTCTCCAGAAATGCTTAATCAGCAAGAATTTTCTAAACAATATAGAAATGTATTTAATGCTGTATAGTAGCTCTATAATAATGAAGATCCATCATTAGATAAATTTTTGAAAGAAAAACCTTTCTATACTATGGATTCTAGATTAGTAGATGAAAATGGTGTAGAAGAATCAGAAGAGTAGTATAATGTTAGATATAATAATACAACTCCTGATGAGATTTAGTTATATAATAGAAGAGTATAGAAAATATCAGATTTAAATAATTAGATTTTATAGTAGTATATTCAAAAATATGATGATATATTAAAACCTATAAATTATTCTATTGATAGTTCTACTAATAGAAGATTAATATAGAATATAGGTTATAGAATTAAAGATATTATAAAAAAAGAAATGGAATATCCATTTTTAGTTTCTGGAAGTACATTTGACTCTTCTTAGTATTAGAGCATATTTTATAGATTAAAAAATGATTTATCTAATATAGATGATATAAAGAAATAGTTAGAAAGTTCTTACTATACTAAAGTTAAAGAAGAGGCTAATAGAATTATTAATATTTTAAATGATAAGATCCCCCCTGTTCCAAATATAAAAGAGCCGAATACTAGTGAAACTTCTATTAATAATATAATTAATAAAATTAATAAATCTGACTTATAGAATAAGCAAGAAATTATTTCTAATATTTAGTCAGCTGTAATTAAAAGGGACTAGGCATATGATTAGGATGCTGATAGTAAAACTATATATAACTTAAATTAGGAAATTCTTAAACAGATTCCTATTGAATTAAAAGAAAAAGAATATATTAATATATATAGCCTTATTAATGTTTTAAGTAAGAAATCTTCTAAAGCTTTTGGAATTAATGGAGAAAATGATTTAGGTAGTGATTTATCTATAAATGATTTGATTACTGAATTATAGAACCCAGATTCTGAAGTATATCAGTTCATTAGTTCTAAACTATCTACTTTACCAGAAACATTAGTTGAAGTATTATCTTAGATTCAAATGAATTTTGGAAAAGATACTAAATTTAGAATATTAGTTGGAGGAGATCCACAAGCAGTAGCTGGTGATACTATGAAATTACAGCTAAATTCATTACAGAAATATTCTAATAATTTGGTTAATAGAATATAGAAGAATCCTATTTATGACTTTTATAATAAACTTAAAGTAAATTCTCATAGTCCGCTAGAAAATATTCTTTCTTCTATAAATAAAGAAATATCTGATAATAAGGAGGATTTAGTTAATTTAAATTATATTTTAAACTAGGTATATAAAGATTATGTATCTGCTGACACAATGGCTTCATTTGAATTAAATGATGCCTAGTCTAAGCAATTAAATAATGCAGAAAAATCTTTATAGTTATTATCTGCATATATTTATGCCTCTTCTACAGAACCAAATGGTCGTAGCTACTTTGGTTAGAATAAGCAAATAAATGAATTTGCTAATAATCATAAGGATGTATTAACAAAAGAATGGCAACCTCTTCCTGAGATAGATTAGGATTATGCTCAATTATTATAGGGAGAAATAAGTAACCTTGATACAGAAATACAAATATGGAAGGCTATATCATTAAATAATGGAATGAATAAACTTAGAAGATTTACTGATACAGCTAAGATATCCAATGACTTAAAGTATAATATTATAAAAGGACTTTCTTTTAAATTTACAGTAGGAAATAAAGAATACTATTTATCTGAAGGGTTAGATTAGTTATCAGCTTTTAATAAGGACGATGAAGAAAATTAGCTAAATTAGGTATTTTAGGCAGAATAGAAACTATATAATAATTTTTAGAAAATTCTCTCAGATTCTAAGTTATCTGCTAAACAATTTTTTGAAGATTCTAATTTCTGGAAAAATTATTTAGGTAATTATTCAGATATAGAATTGTAGAAAACTAGTAAATTAAATGAGAATTTAGAAGAATTTACTAAATATGATTAGGCTTTATATCTCTTAAGTATATTATCTGATAACCCTTCTAACTATTATAAATCTCTAAGTAACTCTATTAAAGATAATGAAAATATTGCTCCACTTACTGTACAACAAAATATTGCTAGATTAGGAGAAGCTACTCATACTAAAACATATAAAGATGGTTTTAAAGCTCTTGTTAAATTAATAAATCCAAAAATGACTATTACTCCTAATACTTTTTATATGAATGGAGTTGCTGGAGCAGGAAAAACTGAAGTATGTTTCAAGTCTATAAGACAAAGATTCTATGATTAGGAAGCTTTAGTAGTAGGTCCAACTACTTCTCAAGCTATTAAATTGTAGAACTCTTTAAACGAAAATACTTCATATACTATAGACGGAGATAATAGTATATTTAAAAAGTTATTTCCAGAATGGGACAAAATAAATGAAGAATTTAAAAAAGCTGAACAAAAAATTAATTATTCTAAAGATGATAAAGAGAGTGTAGACACTGATTATTTTACAATAAGTAGACATGTTTCTCAAGGTTTTGATAGAGCTAAAATAGATTTAAAAATAGACAAAATTAAATTTAATCCTGATATAACAGCTCCATTGATATTTGTAGACGAAGCAGCACACTTAAATACTTTCCAAATAGCTATGTTAGATGCTTATGCTGATAAAGTAGGAGGTACATTATTTTTAGCAAGTGACTCTAATTAGTCAAGTTATGGTGAAGTAGATAGAATAGGTAGTTTAAAACCTTCTAATATATTCTGTACTAGAACTTCAAAATTATAGGAATCATTAAGATCTAGTAATATACAGAAATAGAATAATAATAATAAAGTTTCAGGCATTCTTGATACTTTAGATTATATTAAAGAAACTGGAGATACTTAGTAGTGGGATATTATTGAAAAACAATTACCTAATTTAATTCATAATTTAAATCTTAGAGTTTATAATAAGGATGAAATAAACGGGGACTTAATAGGAGGTAATTTAAATGAAATAGTTACAAAAATTCCTAAAGATGCTAGTATAGGATTTATTGGTGATGAAAATTCAACAGCTTATCAAACTCTTAAATCCGCTGGTTTTACTAATCTAAGTGATGCGTTAACATCTGAATTGGTTCCTGGTAAAAAGTTTATGCAAGGATAGGAATTTGATTATGTATTTATTGATAAATTCGAAATTCCAGATGATATAGATGGATATACTGGAGCAAAGTATTCTACTCCATTTTTGTAGAAATTTTATACCTTAATGTCTAGAGGTAAAATAGCTTCTATATTTTTAGATGATAATCTAACTAAACTTGTAGGAAGTAATACTGTAGATGAAATGAAATCTATAGGATTTAATATTTCTGGACAGATTAATAACTTTAGAGATTCTTATATGAAAGCTTTATCTAAGTTAGATTTATCCGAAACAACATAGGACGAAAAACCAGAAGTTGCTCCAGAACCAGAAGTTAAGGAATAGGGAGAAGAACTAGTTATTTCTCCAACAGTTGATAATTCTCCAGAATTAAATCCTGAAAATTCTCAAGAAGAGATATAGAAATAGTTAGAAGCTGATAAACAATAGTCTTATAATAATTTTAGTGATTCTTCTTACTAGGAAAAATAGAATGATGTAGAAGTATCTAATTTATCAGATTTATTTATAGAAGCAAATACTGTAGTTCCTATTACTGGATTATAGGAAACTTATACAAATCCAGATGGTACTGCTAGAAAATATTCTGCATGGTTACCAGGAGAAAAAACTTCTGTAAGAAGAAATCTTAATGCTATTTATGATGGGGAAGAACCTATTACTAAACTTTCTGACAAATAGAGATATTAGGATATATTATCAAGAATACAAAGTTCTATTATATTCGGCGGAGATTTAAAGGACCCAGCTTTAACCTCATTAATAGGATTTGATTAGGCTTGGAAGAATAGAAAAATATAGTTTGAAATTAGAAAGGCTACCGACTATGATAATTTTGGAGTTGGTACTGATTTGGGAAAACCTAATTATATAGATATTAATGGAGAAAAATATATAATATCTATTATATGTAGATTAGATGGTTTAAGTAGAACTTTATAGGATTCGCCATTCTCTGCTATATTTGATATATGCTGGTTATCAGATTTTAATAATTTAAAAAATCCTTAGGTACAGCAAGCTATTAAAGATAAAATAAATAGAAAAATATCCGAAGGAAAAATATCTGATAAAGCTAAAGCTGAAAGTTTTAGAGATAACTTATCTACTTCTATTAAACAATATGAAGAATTTATAAAGAAAGTAGTAAAAGATAATCCAGATGGATATACTATTGATTTATCAGAAGATATGTACGAATCTCATAAAACTACTAGATTAGTTAAAAGAACTGTTCCAAGAAGACTTGGAGGAACTTTAAGTATAGCTACAGTAGAAAATAATATAGTTGATAAAGATGGTAACTATATTGAAGATTATAAAAACTTTATGGATACTGATAAACGTAAAGTTGTATCTCCTGTATATATTGTGGGAAATAGATCTGATGTTTTAAAAGGTGTTATACCAGAATCTATTTTTGGAAAAGCCGTAGTTTTTGTATCTTCTAATACTAATTTATCTCCTGAAGAACTTCCAGAGAGATATATAGAACAGAAAAAGAATCCTAGTGTTCATACTCCAGAAGTCAGAATGGTATTATTAAACAATCACGGTTTAAGTTTTACAGAATTAGTTACACATAGAATATAGAAGTTACTAAATGGAGAAGGTGAAAAATCTAAAAAGCCATGGAGAATGGATACTCTTGGAATAAGAATGTTCACAGCTATGTGGAACTTTAGAGCTGGATTAGAGAATTTCTTAATATAGTTAGATAAATGGAAGAAAGAAAATAATTATAATGAGAATAAAGTACTTAGTATAACTAAAGTTGAAGCTGAATTATTTAATAGATTTGGCAAAAAATGGGAATCTCAATTAGATACTGAGGATGCAAAAAATCTTTTAAGTACCTATAAAGTAACTATTAATGACCTAAAAAACTTAATAAAGTTTAACTAGGAATATTGTAAAGATATACCTACTTTTAGGCTAGGAATTGATTTTACTAATAAAGAAATAGGTGGATTTATTAGACAATTTGATGTAAGCAATTCTTCTATATATGGAAAAAACTAGGCAAACATGATTGCTTTAGAAGAAGAATATGCTAGAAAGTACCATACATTACTATCTACTATATTATCTCAATTAACTTCTAATGAAGCTCCTAAAGAGTTAAAACTTGTAGGGTTTGATTTTAAACCAATGCATACTAAATTAGTTAAATCTGATGGAACTGATTTTAAAACTAATGAGTATATTGGAAAAAATGAATAGAAAAGAAATTTATCTGGACTTATTCATACTACAAATAAAAATATTATTTTAGGAGAAACTGATAATGATGGAAAAATAATATCATCTATCACTATTGGAGCTAATTCTATTTTTAGTTTCTTTCCAAAAGCAATATCCACTATAGCTACTAAATCTAGAATTTATTAGACTCATTCTAAAGCTAGTGGTTTAATAAGTATATCTACTATTGATACAAAAGATAGACAAGAAAAATTTGATTTTGATATTTCTTCTTTATTTACAGAAGGATTATTAACAAGAAGAGGTAATGATAACACACTATTTAATATGTTTAATCTTATTTTTCATGGAACAACTAAAAGCTTAGAAGAACCTCATGCCTATACAGAAGATGCTCCATTCAAATATGGTATATTTGTAGACCCAGACCTTGAAGAAAGTTAGAATTATAAACAAATAAATATTAGAGGAAATAATGGTTAGGATTATACATTCTTAAGATGTGGAACTAATCCTATATACTTCGATGTTGATGTTGATGTTATTCCTGGAGGAATGGCTATTAATTTAACTAAACTAATAAATGGAGGAAATAAACCAGTTTCTAATAATCAACCTTAGAAAAATAATCCTATTAAACAATAGATTGGATATTCTTCTCAAATAATGGATTAGAAGGAAAAGATAGCTTTTTCTAATTACATATTAAATAATGGATTAGAAGATAGTTAGGAGAATTATTCTAAATTTGTTTCTAGTTAGAATACAAAAAGAATTAAAATATTTTTTAGAACTGGAGTTTACTCTGGAGACATATTAAGCTTAATAAACTTAAATCTCCAAGGAAGAGCTTTATTGAAAGATGTTAAGTTTGAAAATAATAAAATAATTTATACTGATTAGGGCGGAAATACTGGAGAATTATCTTTAGATGAAGAAGATATGTATATAACTTTAACTCCAGATAATTCTAATTCTTATGAAGATTTAACAAAACAATCATTTAATTCAATGGTTAAAGATCCAACTGGAGAAGATATAATGTCTCACTAGGATTTCTTAAATTAGTTAGAAGAAATGTTGCCAGAAGACGATTAGGTAAATCAATTATCTAATTCTTCTAATGTTGAAAACTATCTAAACCTATTAGAAACTTTAAGAGACAATATAACTGATAAAGTAAGTGCTTTAGAAGAAACAGACGAAAAATATAAGATGTTAGACTATTTAATGTATATAGATACTTCATGTTTTTAATAAATAAAAATTATGGCAGCTTGTAATATTAATTACAGTAAAGAAAATTATTAGCGTTTAGCTACTGATTTAAAATTATTATTTAATTAGATAAACAGACCAGGAATAGAAGATAGAATTATCAAAACTTTAGAATATAAATATAAATCTAAAGCTGGGGAAGATAAGCGTATATTATTAACAGGTTCTGAAGATTTAGATGAAACTTCTAAAACTTTTATAGATGATGTTAATAACATTATTTGCGGACTAGCTAATACTTCTTTAGATAATCTTCCTGAAAAGGCATTAAAATTTAAAAATATTATATTATCAACCTTCTTCGACATGAATAATGTCGAGGAAGGACATACTATTGTTTCTGAGCAATAGAAGGAATAGCAGACTGATGAAAATAAAGAAGCTATAAAGTTACAAAAAGTAGAAGACGCTCTATTAGAAATTTATGGTCCAATTAATACAGGTTTAATACAAGAAGTAACTAATGATTTTGGTAGAGAATTAAAGTAGAAACTTATATATAATGACTATCTAAAAACTAAATATGAATTATCTCCGAAAGAAGTAAACGAAAGAATAATAAAATATAAAGAAGGCAAGTTTGAGAGGATTGTAAGTTATCTAAAACAATAGTTTCCAAACGATTCTATTTTACAATCTATATCTACAATGTATACTAATGGAATGCTTAATTCCAGCCAGTACTATTATGTTCTTGATAAATTTAAAAAGTTAGCAGCATCAGATGGGGATAGAAATGCTAAATTTAATTTCTAGTTAGAAAATAAAGTATTGTAGAAAAATAAACTTCAACAAGAATTTCTATATAGACAATTAATAGATTTTATTCAAAAAAATGCTTCCTTAAAAACTTGGTTTAACAATAAATATAGCAATAACTATATAAATAATGAAGCAAAAACACAGTTATTTCTTGCAAATAGGTTTTCAAATTATTATTTAGAAATAAAGGATAAATTATTAAAAGAAATAGAAAGAGGTGCTTCATATAAAAAAGAGGTTTTAGACTTAATAAACTAGATAGAAAATCCTAAGAATGATTTTCTTAATTATGTAAATGATTATGTATAGCTATCTTGTTTTGATGATATTCTGTCTTAGAAATTAGGAGATAATATAGGAATAGAAAAAGGATTCTTAAATAATATAGAACCTTAGAGATAGGATGCTCAAAAGTATATTATTAGAAAATCTAAAAAACACTAGAGTGCTGGATGGGAAACTTAGGGAAATGAAGGAAGTGAACTTCATACAAGTTCTAATGTTAAAGACATGATTGATACTATCTTTATATATAAATATAATGAATAGCATTAGTTAATTCCTCAGCCATTAACAATGACATCTTTAATGGAAGCATGGTAGTCATTAATTGCAGACACATTAAATAATAAAATAAACTTTAATCTAGAAGATAATAAAGCTATTATAGAAACTCTAAAAGATTATATTAATACTCAAAATGTAAATGTATTAGATAATATTATAAATATTTTAGAGTTATTATTTAAACCTTATTACTTAAAAGGTTCTAGAGGGAGAATGATAGATTTCTTATCTAGTTCTGGATTGTTAAATGAACAACATAAAAATATATTATATTCATTTTATAATGCAGTTCTAAATAAAGATAATCCTGGGTCTAATATTTATGCTGAATTAAATAGAATAAATAGTTCAGAAAAATATAGTAAAAACTTCCTAGAAACAGTATCTGATTTATGTGCTGTATTATATAGAAATGTAAATAATAATTATATTGATTGTAATTTGCAGCCTTCTAAATCTACTTTTACTATTAAATAGAAATTTAATTGGGATTCTGATTTATTTGATTTAGTAGAAAGAATATCTTTTTAGAGTAAAGTAAGACAAAATAATAAGCTAGGTTCTGATAGATTAGATAAGTATAACTATAAATCTATTCCAGATTCTGCTGGAAGTTTTATATCAAAAGTAGAGTTAAAAGGAAAAGGAGATACTTTATATACTTTAGGATTTAAATATGAATAGGGTTCTTCTAATTTAGAAGGATTATTTTCTTCTTTAAATAATCTACAGTTAGAAGATACTAAAGTAAATATCAATGGAAAAGATACTTCAATCCTTGATGTTTTATCTCAAATTGATTTAATGGATTTCAAGAATAAGGTCTTAACAAATAAAGAGTTATTAAATGAATATGAAACATTATTTAATAATCTTCTAAAAATGTTTGACTATTACTTGGATACTAATTTATTATCAGATGTAGGTTTAGATGCTTTATATGCTTATAAGAAGCAATATGTATCAGACCCAAAAAATGGATTATTTTCTAAGAACTATTTAAATCATTTTTTAAAGTTATCTTTAAGAGTTGCTGATATAGACAATCAAGTAAGATTAGCAGGAGATTAGGATTTAAAACATTATTTATTAGAAGGTTCTAAATATACAGGACTCTTTAATAGAGAATCAAATTAGAATACTTCTAGTATATTTGATATTCAAGGAAACAAGGTATATTTTAAAGCTGTAACTACAAAAGATAAAGCACTCAGTGATTTAGTTAGATGTAATTCTATAGTTAGTGGGAAAGCTTCTAGATCAACTTCTTTAAATAAAGCAGGTTCTAGTGTATCTAATTATAGTATATCTCGTTTAGGTTCTGAATTAAATAGACGTTTACATAAACAATAGAAACTTGGTGGAGTATATAACTCTCTTTTATTTGTTCAAAATCCAAATTCTATAGATATAGACCCTATTATCGATAGTGAAGTAACTACTCCTATAGGAGATGTAAAATCTGTAAAAGATATGTCATCTTCTGAATTATTTTAGCATGCTATATTAGATAAATTTTATAATTCTTATCTAAAAAATAAAAAAGTAAGTTTTTAGCCTACTGTATATTCTGATAAAACAAACTTCTTAAATTATCTATCTAATCTTTCAATGTTTAGTGAAGGAGTAATGGATTTAATGAATGATAGAGAGTAGGAATTTATTGACTTATATAGAGGTACTTTCTTTTCAGCTCATAATCAAATCTAGGTAAATATAGTATCTAAGTTTGAGAAATTAATGCAATTCTTAGATACAAAAGCAGGAATTAACTTTAAGTTACCAAATGATATATTTGATTCTAATAGACTTGATAATGTTAGAAAGTTTTTGAGAAATAGAACTTCTAAACAGCTACTAAGTTTAGTATATACTTATAATCAAAATAATGTTGATAAGATAGAATTAGAAGCTGATAAAGATTTCAGAGATAGAAAGGAATTCTGTGATTTGAATGAAATTGTTGATTTCTATGCTAAATTATACAATGATCCAACTAGATTAAAAATATATATATATGAATAGTAGAAATTATTTATTGAAAATCTAGAAGAATATGGAGTTAGTTTCAAATTATTTGATTCAAAGAACGATTTGAACTCATGGATTAATGGGAGCTTAAATGATAAAAATCTAAATCTTATTACTAGAATTTTATCAGATTCTTCTATTCTTAAAAATATAGATAGAGAAAAATTTGCTAAAGAATGGATTAACTAGGATACTGGAGAATTTATTTTAAGTAAAAACAATAAAATGAATCCTTTCTTGTAGAAATTCTTCTATATAGAAGGTTTATTTAGCAACAACTTAAGACTAAGTTTATCAGGCTCAGAAATTAATCATCCAGATAAAGCAAAAAATACTTTATTTAATAGAATAGGAAAGGTAGTTTCTACAATATTAGAGGAAACAGAAAAAGAAAACAATGATGTACAAATAAATATTGCGCGCAAAAAACTTGAAGTCCTTCTTACAGATAACAATATACCATTTTAGTCTTTAGATAGTTTTATTACTGAATTTTCCAGTTATAAAGCTATAAATGATTTAGATGGTAATCCTAATATGTAGGATATATATGATAAAACTATTATTGAAATAATTAATACTGCAGAGGGTACTCAATTTAAACGTAATGTAATTATTCCTGCTACTTTATAGCATCCTCTAACCGGTCTTATAAATGGTGCAGCTAATCAAGTAAATGTAGCTGTAGTAAAAGATATGCCAGCTCCAGTAAATAATTTAAGAGAGTCTGATTCTATAGACTCATAGGATGGTAGTTCTACTATGTCTCCAATTCAAGTTATTCTTGAAAATAATTCATTAGGCGATTAGAGAGTAGGAACTAACAGAAAGCCTATCTGGGATGACCAAACGGATGATTTAACTTCTTTCTTAGCTAAGTTTGCATCCTTTGGTTAGACTAATGCTATGATGCTTCAATCTTTGGAATCTAATTCTGCATAGTATAATATGTTTAAGAAAATGCATAATATTAGATGGAATAAAACTATAGATTTAACTAAGAATATAAATCAATTTGAATAGACTTTATATGATTAGGAAGAGGTATCTAGATGGTTTAAAGAAGCAATATTATAGGATTAGAAATTATTCTACAAAAATCAATTTGGAAATATTGTAGAAATAGTTGATTTCGGTAGAGATAATAAGGGATATTTTACTGTAGAATCTATTTTAGGAAAAGGAACTAATAAAGTATATCATTACTTTAGTGATCTTGATTCTGAACATAGTACTGTAGGTGGAGAAGGTTATCATGATATAGATAGTTTGTATGAATTATTTGTATCATTAGGAGGTATAAATTGTACTGATGCTAAAGGTAATATTTCTGAATTTAGTAATCAAGTATTAACTAACTTTGTTATTAATGTAGGATATAAAACAACTGCAAAAGTTACTTCTACTAAAGATATCGTTCAACCATTAAAAGATAAGTTTATTGCTTATGTATTTAATAGTTCTGCTGTTAAAAACGGTGCTAAGAATGTTAATAGCTCAGATGCATGGATGGATAATAGTCCTTTAAATACATTTAAATTAAATATACAAGGTTTAGGAATTCAGTTAAATGCTGACCATGATGTGGTAGATTCTGAATTAACTGAGTTCTCTTAGGTAGTTGCTGCTTGTGCTGCATATGGAAAAGACTTTAAATCAATAAATGAAATTTATTATGGTCTTGGAGAATCTGCATTTTAGGCTTCTGAATAGGAATTAACTAATATATCTAGATTCTTTAAAGATTATGCTGAAGACCCAAGCAAAGCTAAATATAAACTATATAAAATTGTAGGTAAATTAATAGTTCTCTCAAAGAGTAACAATGATATGGACTTAACTGAGAGAATTAAATAGGAAATTAGATAGGAATTCAAAACTAATAGAGATAGTGCATCTTCTGAATTAAAGATTCCTTTTAGTGACCCTAGTATTTATACTTAGTTTATTACTAATATTACTTCTGTAATTAATTCTAAGTCTATTAAACGTAAACATCCTGGTTCTGGTTATGTTATGGCTCCTGGATATAATGTAGTTCAATATTTCTAGCTATACGACCCAAAGACTAGAACTTATAGAAAATATATGTTTTAGGATATTTTAAAAAGGGCTAGAAATGATTTTAGAGGTAAGTTAATAAATAAGTTAGAATAGTGGTGTATAGCTAATAATATAGATCCTAATAAATATGGAGATAGAGGTAGAAAGATTTATAACTTTGACTTACCTACATTATTATAGGAAACTCAAGGTAAGATAAATCCAGAAGAATTACCTTACTTAGCTATTACTACTCAAGATACTACTAAGTATAATAGCCAATTAGTAGATCTTTTCTTATCTAGTAAGCAAGCTAATGAACCTATTAGAGACAAGTCTTGGTTTATGCCGACTGATATAGTTCAAGTAATAACTCCTACAGGAAAGCTTGGAGAACCTATTGACTTGAGCGATATGTAGACTTATTATGATTTTAAAAATAGAACTGAATTAGAAGGAACTAAGTTTCAACTATGCTTAACCAGACCTAATAATTTAAAGCCTTCATTTATTAGATGGTAGTATATAGACCCAGCAGATGGAATATAGAAGTTTATGAATATATATGACCATCCTATTATTAGAGGTTCTTGGAATTTACCTAAATCTTAGAGACCTAAACAAGCTCAAATACAATAGGTACTTGATTTATTAGACTAGGGAAAATTTGAATTAAATGGATAGTTGATAGACATTATTCCAGATAGTTTAGAAAATACAGAAGCTGAAATTGTTTTAGGTAATATGTATAAGGATATTTTCTAGACTGGTGATAATTCTCTAGCTGATATTATGGATTAGGGAGAAGATTTCTTTAGAAAATAGACAACAATCCCTAAAATACCTACTGGTTTCTATAACTTAGCTTTTGTTAAGAATAATGGTCAGCATACATTAATTTCTTTTAGTAATATAAATGAAACTTTAAATGTTTATGAAGATCCATTTGACCATACTTAGGAATACATAAATGACGATAATGAAATATATACTCATAAAGATGGAATTAAAATAGGAAAATATATTCCTTCTTCATGGGAGTATATAGATGGAAAAGTCCTTGATAAGAATAAACAAGAAGTTGATAAATCTAAATATAGACTAATTTATGATGAAAATGGAAATGTCTAGAAAGTCTTAAAAAGAGTAGATTATATTAAGAGATTTAAGTATACTAAATCTAATTTAGTTAACGGAGAAAACTAGTTAATTACTTATACTTTATATAGAGTAGCTCCAGTGCAAGAAATTAGAGAAGCTCTTGATAAAAAATCAAATGATTAGGATGTTTTAAATTCAGATGCATATCATTAGATATCTAAAATCTTAGAAGATATATATAAATAGGATAAATATCTAGATATACAGGTAAATACAAGTATTGATTTAAATAGAGATTTGAGAAGAGTGATATCTAGTAGTTTAGTTTCTTTAGGAAACGACACTAAATATGACTAGAATACTAATAAAAGAGTATTAATGACTAATTAGGAAATTAAATAGTTACCTAGATTCTAGCAGCATATAATAGAATTAAGAAATGCTCTTTTACAAGATAGTTTTGAAGAAGACTATAAGGATATTAAACAGGGATATTATGAATCTTTATAGCACTATAAACAACAATATTCTTCATTCTTAAATTCTCTGCATTTTATATCTTCCCGTATTCCTGCTCAGTCATTACAATCTTTCATGCCTATGATTTGTGTAGGATGGACTTAGGATACTTCTAATACTGCTTATGTAAGTTATATATAGACATATCTACAAGGATCTGACTATGATATTGATAAAGCATATGTTATGGGACAGTCCTTTAATGATGACGGAATCTATATAGGATGGAGTCCATTATTTAATTATTCATCTTACAAGACTATAGAAGCTAGTAAATTCTTGCCTGTACCAAGAGGTTTAAAATTATTAGTTTCAGAAAATCCAGAACATTCTATAGAAAATGAATTAAATTAGGTAATTAATTCAAGAAATAGTGCTTCTAGAATAAAAAATCTTGCAAATCTTATCTATAAGATAGATAATAATAAAGGACGATATAATTATTTAACTGATTCTAATGCAGAAGAAAAAGAAAGAATATTAAAATAGATTCAATATCATGAAAATTATAAAGTAACCTACAATCAAAGAGAATAGGCATATAAAAATGTAGCTAGTGCTAACATTAGAAATGTAGTTCATAATATTAGAAACAGAGACTAGGCATATTCTCCTATTACAATGAAAGACTTACAAAGTGAAGCAGATAAATCTCCAAAAGGAGCTAAAACTAAATAGTTAAATATGATTAACCCTCTTACTAAATATATTATGTAGAATCAGAATTTAGTTGGTAAGAACGTAATTGGTATTGCGGCTAATGGTGAAAAAGACTGGTTTAATCTTACTTACTATTATCATAATATTCTTAGAAAAGGAAATCAGAAAGATTTATTCTATTTAAAGATGAATCATTCTTATAGTAGAATTTAGGGAAGGGCTTCTTGGAATCTTGAGAATATAAACATTAAACATATTCCAGATTTGTGGAATGCTGACTAGTAGTTAGCTAATAAGTTAAAAGAATAGTTCTATTAGAATTATGATGGAATTATTGATTATAGTGATAAGTATGTAGACTAGTTAATTTCTCAGTTACTATCTGCTGCAACAGATAATGCTAAAGAGTTGATTCTTGCTAAGATTAATGCTGGTACTAATCTTGCTAAATATTATCTACACATGATAATAATGGGATTCAAATTAAATGATATTGTCTCATTTATGACAAGTCCTGTTGTTGAATTAATAGATAAGTATAGTAGAAATGACTTATATTAGAATCAATTTAGTTCTGTAAATAAAGCCATTAAATTATTAAATGGAGATATTGATTTATCTAAATTAATAGTAAAACCTTCTGAAAATTTATCTGCTGAAGAAAAAATGGGAGCTATGGAAGCATAGTTAGAAGCTATGGAAGCCGAGGCTGAAATGATGATGGAAATGCTAGCAGAAGGTAGAACTCCAAGAAGAGTTAATAATGAATATGGATGGGTAATCTCTTAGTTAGGTTCTATGTATACTGAAGCAGAGTCTAAATCTCTAAAAGATTTTATTAAGAAATATATTCAAGCTAAAACTCAACCTATTTCTAATTCTAGTCCTGAGTACATGAAAAAATTAGCAAGGTTTAAGCTTCCTAAAACTGATAATATGAATACTAACTACGTATTTAAGTATATTGACTAGATTATCAATGATGTAAATACATAGATAGAAGCATATAATAAATAGCATCCAAATAGTAATTATTCTTTATTAGATTTTAAATTGGATTTAAATGAGTTTACTAGAATAACTGATGAAGCTAATGAAACTTCTAATCTGGCATCTGTATGGCTTAAATTAAATCAAGGTATTCCTCAAACAGATATAGAACTTATTAAGCGTGTTAAACGAATGAATTCTACAATATCTGGAAGAGAATATAAAATGGGAATTAAGAAGTTAGTAGATATTAATAAGATAACATTTGTAGACTTACAAGATACAGAAGAAGATTATTAGACTACTAATACTTCTAAAGAAGATATGATTAATGCTATAAGATCCTATAATGGAAATCCTGGAAGAGATAAATTATCTTAGTAGGTTAATAAGATATTTAATAATATAAAAGGTAATAATCCAGAATTAAATGAATTAGAAATAAAGAATATATTAATAGATGCTATCAATGCAGACTTATATGGAAATTTTGATATATATAAATATCTAAATAATGATATGGTAAAAGTATCCCAAGATTCTCCTATACAATATAATACAAGATAGGGAGATTTAGTATCATATAGAGAATTAGCTGCTGATTATTATAATCTTATAAAATCTAGCTGGAATATATTAGACATAATGAATAGAATTCCTCATTATAAAGTTAGCTTAGATTTGTTAAACTATACTCTATAGTAGAGACATTTATTTGCTAATAAATCTAAAATATTAGACCAGTTAATTTCATTAGGAGAGCTATCTTATAGTGCATTAACTGATAAAGACTATAAAAATATTGTTTAGTATGCTGATAAGATATTAGTCACTTCTTATTTCTTATCTAAGTCAGAACCTATAGATATATCTAAAGTTCCAAATACTAAAGTATTTGATTCTGATTACTAGTTAGTTAAATCAGATGAGTTATATCTTAATTCTTTAAATGGTATAGATTCTCTGAAGAACTTTGTAGAAAATGATTTCTATGAATGGTTAAAAACCAATTATCCAGATAATTACTTAGTTAAAGAATTAGTGTAGAGTTCTAATAGGGGTAAAAGTGCATTAAGAACTGCTTTGAATTTATTTGATGTTGACTAGAGCTTACCTAATAAATAGACATATAATAAATATCTATTAGGAGTATCTGAATTAGCTAATGAAAAGTTCAATGATAATTACTCCGTTGCTGACATATTAATGCTTTATAATCTTGCTGTAAATGGAACTAAACTAGGAGGAAAATATATGACTGGAGTATTTAGAGATTAGGTTGTTAAAGGAGATGTATTATATGATTATTATTAGTTTATGGCTAATTCTGATTATAGTAGCAATTTTAAATATATTCTTCCTACTAAGAGAGACTTTTTAATCGCTATTGCTCCAACAGTTTATTCATAGTATGCTTTAAATTATAGAACAGAACCTTATGTAAAAGTATTAAATCCTTTACATGGTTATGATGTATATAGAAGATATTATGATAGATCTGATTATTCTTGGAAATATACAACTAATCCAATATAGTTATTACAATTAGATAGTTTAGGATTAACTCCTGACTAGATAAACGATCGTTTATATAACTATACTTAGAATTCTTTAACTATGTTCCCAGAATTACATAGAAGATTAAAAGAAAGTTCTGCATTTTTTGAACAAAGAAAAGATGTAAATAATACAGAAAAATAGATAGCAATTTTAGCACAGTACATTAGATAGAATAGATTACTTATTTATAAATTATGTTAATAATATGAATTGCGATATAATTTTTGAAATAGGAGGAAAAAACAACTTTAAAATTGATAGAGAATCCAGTGAAAAAGAGCTGGATTCTCTTCAAGATATTGTTGAATATCTTTAGACATTACCAGAACATAAAATAAAATAGTTACTTAATGATTTATAGACTTCATCCACGAGAATAAAAAATTCTTAGAAATATTTTTTAGGTAAATAGCTTATAGGAAATTGTTCATTTGAAAATCTGAAAACTATGTTTCCTGAAGAAACCGAACTAATTAAAGATATAGATAAGCCTTATATAATAACTTTAGTAGACAAAGCTTATTCTAATGGTTCGGAATTAAAAGGAAGAATAGTAGTAAATGGAGTTGTTAGCTATGTGTTTAGAAATAAATTTGATGTTCAAAATTTTGCAGAAACAGAACATAAAAAACACTTGATAGAATAGATTATAAATGATGACGATATATTAGATTCATATCTATCAGAAAAGTATAAGGATAAATTGAATATTATAAGAAATAATTATAAAGAAAATATCGAAAGAATAACTAAAGAAGTAGATAGTTAGGCGGAAGATAAATTCACAATTAAATATTTATTATTAGATTATTTAAACAATATATCGGATTATACTAAATTAATTAAAGTAAATGACCAAGTTATAGACGCTGGTTCTGTATTAAATGATTTTTGTAGAGAATTAAATAAACAATAGGTAATAAACGAAGATTCAGAATCTGACTTAGCTAGACACTTGAGAAGACTTCATTGGAAAAGAGAATCTTTTGGAAAATCTGAGTTATACAAATCACTATCTACCTATATTCCAGAATTTTCTCAGGAAATAAGTGAACAACAATTTATAGAATTAAATTCTGAACAAATGGAATCTTTATTATAGAAATATTTTAAAGATGATATTATATTATCAAATTATCATGTTGAATCTGTGGGAAGAACAGTTCCTTAGAAAGTTGATTTGACTCAATCTCAAGTTAAACAATTATTTAATAATGTTGTTACATTAAAAAATCAAGAAAGAAAAGCATTAGGCTAGGTAGAATTATCTACTAAATATGAAGATAATATACAAAGTTTGGAAGATGCCTAGAACTTTTTTAATGGTTATCTTAATTTTACAATAGACGGTCAGAATTATAATATTACTATAAATTAGGATAAAGATAATATTATTTATAGCTATTTAGGTAAAAAGTTAACTAATAATGACAAAATTAAATTAAAGAGAAAAGGTAGAGTTTTAGGTGATGAATTTAATTTTGGACAAGATACTATGAATATATTTACTCCAGTAAATGAAGATGGAGTAAACAATGGATTATATAAAGGTTTTTATATTTATAATCATTTAAAAGAAAACGGAGATAGTGTATATATAGTAAGTACTAGTGTAATAAGTCCTAACTTATATAATCCTCCAAAATTCTCATCTTTAAGAGATGCTAAATTAGCAGTAGAAGGTTTTAATCGTTCCGCTAATATTGAGAAAGCTTCTAAAATAGATTTAAAAAAAGTTTCTGAAAATACTTCTGGAAAAAGAAGTGCAACTATAGGATTTATAGTAAATCCTGGACAAACTATTGATTCTATTGATTATCCTATTAATTCAAAAACAAGACTATATGCTTAGGAATATAATCTATTAAGTAATAAAAAACCTGCCGAAGTATAGGAATTTTATAGAAAGTAGGGAATAGATATTTCTTCTTTAGATTTACCAGAGAAGATAGGAATATTTCTGTATGCAATGACCGAAAATGGATATTCCCAAAATAATATAGCTAATAAACCTTTAGAAGAAGATTTTAATAAGATAGATCAAATAATAAATAAAATAAATAATAGTCCTAAAAAACAATTTTTAGTAGAAAGAAGTTATAAAAATGATAATGGTACTTATACTGTTTATTTAAAATCTTTAACAGATTCCGGAATAATTATTAATTCCACTGGGACTGACATTAATGGAAATCCCCCTACCAAGAGTTTAACAACTACCTTATATAATTTAAAAGAATCTTTAGAAAATACTTTATTCAAAGATACTCCTATTAAAATTATTATAACTGATAATAATTAGTTATAGGAATTAAAAGATGATACAGGAAATCAAATATTTCCAAACGGAACTGATAATGTAAGAGCGTTTATTTATAATAATAATCTTTATATAAATTAGAGCAATGCTAATGTAGATGATTTATTACATGAAACTTTTCATATAGTATTAGGGGCTATAAAAGCTCAAGATATGATAGAAGGAAGTAATAACTATAAAAATATTTTGGAATTTTATAATAAAAAAGTATCTTCTATAACAAAAAATAAAGTAAATACTCTCTATAAAAATTTAGCATATTTAGATAGAGTAGAAGAAGGGGTAGTTAGATATTTAGCTAGACAGGTTGAAAATGGAGACCCTTTTTATTATGAAGATAAAACTAATGAAGCAATAGATTTATTTAGAGATTAGTTTTTAAATATAAAAAATTCTATAAGAAAAGATATAAAGCTAGACCTCGATTCTGATATTGGCTTTAGAACAGGAGTAAATACATTAATATCTTCTTAGATAGGTTAGATGTAGAAAAATCGTGTAATATCTAATCTTATAGAATAGGGAATAGAAAAAGGTATAATATTAGAAAATTGTAAATGAAAAATTGTACTTACACATTAATAGGAAAAAGATAGTATAGGAACTCTTATGAGGAATTAGTAAGAATATTAAGAAGAAGTCCTCAACTTGCTTATGATATTCTTTATTCTAAAGATTACAATAAATAGACTAGAGTAGTAGATAAACTTTCTGAATTAAAAGAATAGGGAAAAAGAAAGTTCAAAAAAGAATTTTCAGATAGAGTTGATATTATTAATGGATGTGCTGAAATCAATACAGACGGATATACGACTTAGTCATTTATCGATTCTGGTCTATACGTAGATTCAGTTGGGAAATAGATTATGCCCGTTATCTAGGTAGAAGAATACTTAGATAGAATGAAAGAACTGTATGAATAGAAAGGATTAGATAAAGATGAAATATAGAAACATCTTTCTATACTAAAAAATAGTTGGAAACAAATAGCTTTAGATGGTAGAGATTTACATAAAATACTTTTAAAGCAGAATCCAGACTCTTCTTATTCTCAAACTGAAGAAAATACTAAAGGAACATCATTTGAACATCTTAGTGATGTTATACATGATAAAGTTTATAATGATGTATTTAGAGAGGTATATTTAGGTAATGGAAGGGAATCTAGGGAAGTAGGAGATGATTCCTCTCCCAAGATTATAAAAAATATTAATCTATCTGCAAAATTAATAGGAAGAGATGAAAATATTACTGCTCATATAGATTATATAGTAGTTAAACCTAATGGTTCTGTAGAAATATTTAATATTAAAAGTTCCCATGAATCTCCAGCTTTTTGGGATAGAGCTAAAAAAGAAAAATATAGAAATGAATTTGCTTTACTTTCTAGGATATTAGAATATAATGGAATAAGTGCTAAAGATATACGTTTTAATATTATTCCTGTTGTATTAGAATATGATGATTAGTTTTAGAATATTAAAGATATAAAAGTTCAGAAAGCTGAATGTTATAGTCATAATAAAGGAGCTTTTATCATTCAGGAATAGATGAAACTAGCTTAGAAATTTATAGCATCTAATGTAGAAGAATTAAAAGTAGACAATTCTTCTATAGATACTGTAAATATATAGTTAGGAGCTTTATTTCCTAAAAGGAATATTAGAGCAGAAGGTATTACTTCTACAATAGAAGAGTATATTGATAAAAATTGGAAATATTGGACTTAGGGAGAACAACCAAGTTCTGGATGGAATCTAATAATTAATGGAAAGTAGTATACAGTATAGAGTTCAGAAGTAAGATCTAAAAATAAAGAAGTGGTAGATATTATAAGAAAAAATTAGGATGAATTATTAAATATTGATTCTGGAAGTTTAAGTGCTAGAGGAATAGTTAATCAAATAAATGAATTTAGAAGATTTGGATTTCCTAAGTTTGATAATGAGTACTTAAATAAGTTATTCTATCCATATTTTGAAAAATCTATTGTTAAAATTAATGGAGAAGATAAATATAATTATTTATGGAAGATAGTAAAAAATGAAACTTTAAATAGTTGTAATATAATTATATTTGAAAATACCCTAACACATTAGGTTAATGTGGTTACATTATCTGGTTTAAATCTTGATCAAACTCATTCATTTGAAGGAAGAACTAATATATTAGGATTCCATTTAAATGATTCTCAAGCATTAGATAATCAAGGAAGAGAATTAATGAAATCAACTTATGGTAATATAGAAACAATGAGAACAATGTTCTTACTAAATGAGTTATTACCTTAGTTAGAAGGAGATGTTAAATTAGGAGATATTACTGTAATTGGAGGTTTAGGAAACAGAATTTAGAGTTAGTCTTATCCTATATAGTTAATATTACCTAATTTCTTAAAAGCTACTTAGGTTTTAAATAGTAAAGAACCTGATTTAAAAATATAGAATAATTTTACTGATGTAAAAAATATATCTCCAGTTGAGCTTTTAATAAATGAATTTTGGGATATTATGTAGGACAATCCCAGTTTAGGAAATACTGATTTTAATTCCCTAAAAGAACTTATTTCAGGTTCTGAAGGAGATGGTCTATAGCACTTATTAAATGGTACAACTATTGATTCATTGGCTACTGCCGAAACTACAGATGTATAGATATAGAGACTAGAAGAATTAATATCAAAATTAAATATAATTCTTGCTAATAAAGGTATTTCTTTATCTCCAGATAGTATTATCAATCATGCTTAGACTTCTTCTAATTTTGCAGACCCGAATAAGGATACCTTAGTATCTAGTTGTTGTAAATTATTATTAAATGCATCTATAACTTTAGATAGACTTTCTGGAATAATTAGATTATAGGAAAAAGATCTATCTGAGATAGAAAGATTATTAGCCAGACCTTAGAATATATCTAATACCCATATTAGAATAATTAGTAAACTTCTACAAGATGCTATACATAATATATCTAACAAGCTAGACCCAGAAATTTCTGACTTTAATTTAGCATGTCTAGAATATTATGATAGAAAAGGATATAGTAAAGGTAGAAATGCACTAGTAGGAGATTAGGCTAACGTATTTAAACATTTATATTAGGATATAGATGATGAACTGTTCTTTAAAAATCCTTATGATACTACAAATGATTTAGATGATGATGATAGAAAATTCTTAAAAAGAGCCTTATATACAATAAATAAAGTTCGTTATAAAGATAGAAATTTCTCTTACAAATTGGAAGATGATAAAGCATTAAAATCTTTTGTAGAAAAAAATCCAGATTGTTTATGGGTTCCATTAGAAAAAGCTTCTTCATCTACTAGATGGAGTAATCCAGGAAAATATTTTGAAGATTTCAAAAGAAGAGTCAATAATTATTGTAAGAATCCTACTCTATTCTTTAGAGAAATGTATGAAGGTATATTATCAGAAGATGAAGAAAATTAGATAGATTCTGATATAGAAAATATGTAGGCTTATAATCCTTTTAAGATTTCAGAACCTAGAGGCTCTAACCGAGAAAATAGAGGGAGAAAATTATTACTTGAAAGATATAAGAAGGACTATTTTGAAACCAACCTTCAAAATCTAGTAATAGACTATGCTTATAAAGATTTATAGGAATAGGAGATGAATAAAATGCTTACTAGAGCTAAAGGAATCCTATTACATCTTAAAATAATGGGAATAAGAGAAGATGGAGATCCATAGAAATTTTCTAAAGTAATAGAACATATTGATGATTATTTAAAGACTTCTGTATTTAATAAAAGTATAATGGCAGAAAGTTCTAAAAAGATTATTTCTGCTATCTAGCCATTAAGAAAAGCTGTATCTACTGCATATATTGCAGCTAGTCCAGTAGCAGCTTTACGTGATGTTATCGGAGGTTTTTTATCTAATACAGTGAGAACTATAACTAAGTATAGAACGGATATGGATGCAAAGGATGTTATGTGGGCATATTAGTTTGTACTTAGACAAGGTGTACACTCTGCTATGACTATAGATTTATTAGACAAATTAAATAGTAAATATTTAATATCTAACATTAATATAGAGCAACAGTAGGAAGGATATAAAACTAATAGAGGAGGTATAACTAATGCAGGAAACTGGGCATATGCTACTCTTAGAAAACCAGACTTTTTGAATAGAATGGTTTTATTTATGGGAAAATTAAAGCATGATGGTTCTTATAAAGCATACTCTATAAGAGATGGAAAATTAGTATATAACTGGAGATTAGATGATAGATTTAATCTTCTAGCATCTAATAACTAGAGTAATATGGCAGAATATAATAAATAGAAATCTCTATATCTTAGTTAGCTGTTAAAATTTAATGAAGAAAATCCTGGAATGAACTTAGTTATTAGTTTAGCCACTGATTTACCTGATGGATATACTTAGAATCAAATAGACGAAATTAAGAATCTAGGAGATACTATATATGGTTCTTATAATAGAAGTACTAAAGCTATGTATGAAAACTTAGCTATAGGTTCTTAGTTTGGTATATTCTCCACTTGGATGAATGGTATTTATGATGTTTATTTAGGAAAAAGAAGAGTATCTTCTTATGAAACTTAGAAAGTTTAGAAAGAAGATGAAAGCGGAAATAAATTATGGATAGATGAAAATGGTAATATAACTACTGAAAACACAGGAATACCTTATATGGTAGATATTCCTTTAATAGTATAGGGAGTTTGGTAGACTATAAAAGATACTTTCTCAGAATTATATTTTGGAAGAGGTTGGGAAGGAATAAAGAATAATATATATAATAATCCAATGCAGTGGAGAAATTGGAAAAGATTATTCTCTGATATGTTAATGTGGTTATTACTGTATGCACTATTTGACCAAATTATTGATCCAGCTTATAAAAAACATAAGAAAGAAGATGATGGTAAAAATGTCTTAACTAATGCAGTTATAGAACTTTTATATAAAGGAAGTGCAAGTAGTTATGAAGAATTTAAAGGTCCATATCCTATATTTGATTATGTTATGAATAATACAAGTCCTGCTTCTGTAAAATGGGGAGTTAAAACAGTAAACGACTTAGGAGGATTTGTTTTTGGAGGCACAACTATGGGAGAATTAATTACAAAATCAACAGCTCTACCAAGATCTTTATAGGATACATATAGAATGTATGTAAGAGATACAAAAAATGGTATTGGAGAGGAATAAAAAAAATAGGGGAAGCAGCTAGAACATAAGTTCTAACCACTTCCCCTTTATTATTACCATTTTTCGTATTCAGATACGTTTAGTTTATTATCACCACAAATAAATTCAACTCCTAAGCCAACTCCAGTTGGTGTAAATTTTATAGAGCAAAGACCTGTATTAGTGCTTTGAAACTCTTGATATTTCTTTAACTGTTCTGGACTTAAAGTAAAAGTCATAGAAGGTTTTGGAATAGATATTTTTCCAATATCATAGGATCCATTAACTAAAGTTACCTTAGGTTTATCTTCTTCTATTTGTCTAATTCTTTCTTTACAGATATGAATTATTTTTTCATAATCCATTATTCTAGCATCTTCCTTAGACATTCCAGGCTCTTCTTTTTCTCTCAGAATACGTTTAACTATATCAGCATCCCAGGGATTTAGATTATATTCTCTCCAAATATCCCAAGGCTGTATTTTATGTTTACTATAATTTGAATTTCCTACATTGTAACTTCTAATATCCTCATTCTTTTCCATAAACTTCTTCTATTTCATATTTATCACCCAAAGCATCTTGTAAATCATCCAAATCTTCACAAAATAGAATTATGTCTCCACTATTTACGAAATCATCAATAGTTTCTACAAAATCATAGTCATCAGAATCACATTCTTTAGCGTAAGCCTTTCCAGTTCTACTTAATAATACTCTATACATTATCCATTAATTTTTTTCAAGATTGTTCCTAGAGGTACAGCACCTACTATCCTATCTACTTCTTCATTATTCTCATTATAAAAGATTAAAACTGGAACATTTCTAATCTTTTTCTCTTCAGTTAATTCTGGCTCTTCATCAACATCATGTTTAACTATTTCTACTCCAGATACTTGTTCTAGAGTTTTATCTAGAACTTTGCATGGCATACACCAACCTGCTCCATATTTTTCAATTTTTACTATCATGTTCTTCCTTTTAAATAAAAAACTTTTTATCTTTATACTCTAACAGCCATACTAAAAATTTCTTTTGATGGTCAGTTAATTTTATATGTTTATTGTTAATTAAACAATATTTTTCTATAAACTCAATCAAACAGTCCATACCCAGCACCATGTAAAGTACATAGTATATTACCCTCATAAGGAACATACTCCCATTCAAAATCTGGTTTAGCCCACTTTATAATATTAAAGAATAATTCAGCAAATTCATCATTTTCATCAAAGAATATCTGACCTTTATCACCATAATAGTCAGAGTCCCCTTCTTTAACTATTGAGATATAATCCTTGTCTATTACACCGTTCTCTATTAATATAGAGACATATTTAGCATCTAAAGTTCTGTTCTCATACTCAGATGCAGCAACTTTTACATAGTTAAATCCTAATTTTTTACAAGCCTCTTCATAGATATTATCTATATTATTAGCTGAATAATTACTTCTAATATAACTAGTATCATAATATCCATGACCGTCACCATATGGATCTCCTAGAGAAAATTCCATTTTATATTTTAATTCGGACATACATCATTAATTAATAGTTCTGTAATAGTATCTATATTCATTTTAACTTGTTCATGAACATCCCATTTCTCGAATTTCTTTTGGTTGGGCCAATCTGTTAATATAATCTCATATTCACATCTTGCCCACCATTGATACGTACTTTTACGGAATATAAAATTCTTAAACTCTTCAAAATTAGAAGGTTTTTCATCCTCATCATAGTAAGACCTTCTTAGATAAGGCATGATATCATAAGGCTTGAATTTTCTATTATTAAAATCGTAGATTATCACGTTAAATTTTTTCATACTAAATATTCTTTTACAATGTTAGAAATCATTTTACCATCTGCTTGAGGAAACTCTGATTTAAGAAATTTGATAGCATTTCCCATTTCTTTCTTTGGAATTTGGAAACTAACATCTCCTTCTGGATTTTCTTCGCTATAAGAATCTTCAAAGAAATTTTTTTCATAGCACCATGTTTCTAGTGTTTGATATATCTGTGACTCATTTACAGGCTCTGGGAGTAACTTTTTCAGTACTTCCAATTCATCCCTATATTCAGATGCTAAATCCTCTCTACCAGCCTCAGAAAATCCCAAAATATCGTCCTCTAATTTCTTACACCATTCCCAATCACTGCCTAGATAGGCTGACCATAACACATATTTATTTTTCATTTAATCCCCATTCTAAACATTCTGATAAACAAGTACCGCCATTATAGAATCTCATAACATAAGAATATGAACCATCTTCATTAGGATACATTTCATAAATATCATCATCTTCATATTCAGCATCTGTTATTTCGTACAACTTATCCTTAATTTTTAGAAACCTATTATATTTAGTAATATCAGCAAGCACTCCAAAATAATTAGAGTTTCCATAAGTAAGTTCAGTTACTCCTAGTTTTTCACATTCTCTTTGGCACCATTCTTCAATAGTTAATCCTTGTGTATCAACTTTTTTAACTGTGCCAATATGTAATTCTATTCTACTCATTCCTTAAATTCGTATTCTAGTACTTTAATTAAATAGTTAATTGCTTCTAATTCTCCATAAGTCAAAGATATATGTTTATCATTAAAGTCTATATCCCAACCTTCTCCATTAGTCCATTCTGTTACGTCTACATAATCATGTTCTTTGGCTAAATGGCAAAATTTATTTAAATTCTCCATAACTGCATTTCTTTTACTCTTTTCCATTTCTTATTTCATTAATTATCACATTAATAATACTATCTCTTTCTTGTTTGCATTTTCTATAAGTACCAGAATGAGTATAACCCTTTGTAACATTTATGTAATCATGTCCGTCAATAGTTCTTTCTAATATAGGCATTCCTAATAAGGTTCCTACAACTTTAGATTCAGAAACATTACTAGTTTTTCCTTCACAACTCATTAAAAAGAACATTACTAATAAAAATAAATAATAAATTTTAGTTTTCATATTTACTTCTTTTGATATAAATAGGAGCTTTCGTTCTTTTAAATTTAGATGCAATATGTCTTTGAATAACCTTCTTAATAACTTCAGGTTCTACATTATACATAGCATTTTCAACAAAGTAATTTTCCATATTAACTTTCTTAGAGTTTTTTGGAAATAAATCATTATAAGCTAAGAAATCCTGCAAGATAGCATCTACTTCAGCATAAGATTTAGCCCCAATTTGGTCTAAGTCAGAATTAGAGATTCCAAGTCCGTCAGTCGGAGTTAACCCAATAGATTCATTCATAGCTTCATACATTTTGCAATATTCCAGTTTTTCCTCAACAGAATTAAGACTCTTCAAGGTGTCCTTGTAATAATCACTTAGCCATTCTGCCAAACCATAAACCTCAGTCTTCCATAAATCCTGCAATGGGTCGAAATCTCCAACATCTCCATGAATAGTCCAGAATCCTAACTGATATTCAGTCTGATTATCAGTAGACATTACTAAACCATTATGGATAGATGCAAGATTATAGAGATATATCATACGAAGTCTAGCTTGAATATTACCTTCTGTAATAGAAGTAGTTCCATAATATTCAGTGTTATTATAAGTTTTATAGAATGGTCATATTCAAAACTCTTAATATCTTTGTTTATTCTATCATAAGTAGAAAATAAGTTACAGATACAAAAATCATCACAAAAAGCTTTTCCTACTAATGTGGATACTTTAAATTCATCATCCTTATTCTTAATAGGAAGACTTCTACCTATTAGAGGAATTCCAGTTTGGTTACTTACCTTATGACAAATAGTAGCAGTAACAGTACTATCTATACCACCACTAATACCAAGAATCATAGCTTTTAGATTATTATCCAAAAGATAATTCTTGGTTTCTTCTACAAGTACATTAAATACTTTTTCGTAATTTATCATAAAATTTTATTTATTACTTTGTTACAAAATTCCTCATATAACTTCTTATATTTCTCGCCATATACTATTTTAGTTCTATATCCAAATATAGTATCGCAGATATCATATCCACCATAGTCTAATAAATATGTATCTCTCATAGTAATAGGATTCTTTATAGTGACATAACTAAAATAGATATTATTATCATCTATACCTTTAAATTTGGAGATTCTATAAATAGATTCTTTTTCTATTTCTTCTAAAGGTAGAGATAAATCTACTTTATTAAAATTATTCTCAACAAGATAGAATTCTATTTTAGGAAATTCACTAATGTCATTGAAGTCATATTCAGAATAAACAGAATTTATGACAGCTATATTCCATTCACCTAAACGTATTCCCTCTAATTCTTCCATAGTAGATTCTTTAGACAAAATAACAATATTATAAGACCATATATCTTTTTCTTTATAACAATGACTTACTTTATTATTATTTATTTTAAATACTAAAGCATCATCTGGAAATTCAATAGATTCTTTAGTATATTCTCCACCATAATAAAATTGTAAATAATCTAACTTTTTCATATTTACTGTTTTAGTCTTTTAAAGTGATATGCCCGTGTGTCATTATCATAGTTTACTAATTCCCAACCTTCTTCTCCAAGTTCATTAAGTTTTGATACTGACATAGGTTTACTTACCACTCTATATTCCCATTTTGTTTTATTTTTATTATCAATAAAAGATTTAAACTCTTCAAATGTTTTAAATTGAGGATATTCGTCTCTATTTAAAACAAAGTATTTATTAATAGATTTACCTTGTTGTTCTCTATATTCATTATAGTAATAGAGCATATCGCTAAATTCTCTTAGCATATTTTCATTCAAAGCTTCAAATAAATCTTCGGCTTTAATAATGAAATATTTACAATCAATGGCTTCTAAATCTTTTAGCCATTCTTTTCCGTATTCTTCCATTCTAATACTTGTTTATTTATATGTTCTTTAACTTGATTCCAGCTAACTGGTACGTAATTATTATTATCCACACCTATATCATATTGATATGGAAATTTATATATCATTCTTTTATCATCAGCCCCACTTGAATTTGGACAAGTATGAACATGTCCATGTAACTGCCATACAGCATGTTCTGGATTTTTCCAGCTTCCTCCATAACATAAATATGGATAATGATTTAAATAGATACATCTATTATCTATATAGATAATCATTTGCTGTTCTACTCTATCAAATAACTCCATAGTCTTATCACCAGGCCATCTAGTTACATCATGATTACCTAGAATAAGATAATGCTTACCATTAAGTCTTTGAATTAATTCTTTCCATCTGCCATTAGTAGCAAATGCAAAATCTCCTAAATCAAAAACTATATCTTCCTCTCCTACAACTGAATTCCAATTAGCTATAAGAGCTTCGTCCATTTCTTCAGTAGTTTCCCACGGTCTATTACAAAACTTTATAATATTTTTGTGACCAAAGTGTAAATCAGAAGTGAAAAATATATTCACTTCCGACGAATTAAATTTTAATGGTTTTACTTGTTCAAACATTTTCTTCTAATTCTTTAATTTTGTCTATTAGTTCTTGTCTATCTGTAACATATTTTTCGTTAGCTTGTATTAGATTCTTAATGACTTCTTCTTGGTATTTAGCAGGAATAGCAACTTTATAAGCTGTAGAAAAATTAGAACCTAAACAAGTTTTACAAAGTACATTAATAAAATTAAAATCATTACCTATAATAACTATAGTAACTATCTCACCATTAGATTTAATAAATCTTTTATCAAACCAAAAAGAGTCTACTCCAATTAAAGTTTCTGTAAATTTAATAGGAACTTTATCTGTAATATCAACAAATCCTATATCAATTAAAAAATCATACATTTTTAATCTGTTTTGCTAATAATTCTTCTCTAATCTTTCTATATTCAGATTCTAATATTCCAGAAGGTTCCTTCATTTCTTTTTCAGAATTATCTAAAGGAACTCTTCTGCATTTACTTTGAATTAACAAATGTAATTCTTTATTAATCTCCTTCATGTAAGATATATCTTCTTCCATCGGGCATAGTAACTAAATAAGAATCTTCTGAAACTTCCATACCTTCTGGTACTCTGTAAATATACACCCCGCAGAAACCTTCTGGACCATTACATCCAATAGATTCTTCAACATCATGAGCAAGCTTTATTAAATTAGGAACATACTTAATATAGTTTTTAACTTCATTATAAAGTTCAGGATGATTTTTAATCATTTCTTCTATAGATAGACCTAGAAACTCTGCTTCAATATTTAAAGGAGCTGCAAATCCTCTATCATTTCCCACCCATCTAAGATGTTCCAATTCTAACTCAGACCATCCATCTTGAGCTAGGACTTCTCTAGCTTCATCCAGTTCCCAAGGCTGAAGTAACTCTCCTTCTTCATCACTATATCGTTCCATCTTATCAAACTCTTCTTTCAGATATTGTTCAAATTCTTCAGAAGAATCAAATAGTTTCTCAAATCGAGGAGGTTCCATTATAGTATATGAACCATCCTCATTATAAACATATATTTTAACATCAAAACGATTCCAATCTCTATCTATAATTCCGAAGTAATCGTAATCATATAAATATGCCCAATATTTCTTAATAGGCGATTTCTCAAGGTCTTTATAGTAACTAGAATTTAAGCATGACATTAAAACTAATTCTAGGTCGTCTATCTCAAACATTTCACGTGTAATGCAATACCATGGAGTATGTTCTCCTCTTCCATGACATCTAATTTTATATCCCTTATCTTTATATGTATATTTAAGATAAGGTTCTAGTTTAAGCGCTTCTTTATTCATTTTTTATCAATAACAAGTTATAAAAGGAAATTTAATATACATGTATCTTTCTATTTCATCATAGTATGTTATGCTATTTTTAGAAGTAGCTTTAACCATTTTACATTTATCCATAAAAGCAAAGATATTTTTAAATCTAGCTACATGATTACTTTTATTTTTCCATTCTTCTATTATAGACCTAGCATCTTTACATTCTAATATTTCTTTAGTTACTAGTTCTTTTTCATTCATATTTTATATATCCTCTTTTAATAAATTCTTGTCTTAACGGTTCTACTAATTCTACTACAGTAGGATGTGGTTTACCAGTCTTAGCTATCTCACTTCTCAAATCAAAGAAATGATTATAATCAGAAGCAAAACCAGTCATAATAATTTCAGCTTTAGTTCCTTGAATTAAGAAATACGCAGCTTGCTGAGGTTGCCATCCCTTATTAATCCATTTAAAGTAAATAGATTCAATAGTTTTCAAATCTTCTTCAAATTCTTCTTGCTCATCTTCTTTTAGCCAAATAGGAGCTATAAATGAAACACTAGAACTAAAGCGAGATTTGATATAATTGCAAAATCTTGTAGATTCGATAGCCCATGAGAATACACGATGTCTTGTAATATCCTTATAGAAATGAATATCAGATGTATATCTTACACAGATTCTTTTCTCATGATATTCTGTAGGTTCACAGATGTATTTTAAATCATTCATCCAACCATTTTCTACTAGAACTCTAAGGTTAGTGGTAATATAATGACCAGCTTTACCATACTCAATAGGAATAAAAGAAGTATTGCTATTTTTATCACAAATTACATTGCTATAAAATATAGACCTACTATATTTATTTCTTGAATATTTTGCATCTATACCTCCTATACTTACCCAAGGAAGATATAAATATACAGTACCGTGTTCTAGCATAGCACCATGACCGCTGGCAATCATTCTCTCTACAAAGCCTTTAGCTGAATCTGGGGTAATCTTATCTTCTGAACGGTAGCAAGTTCTGCCTGCAATTTCTATCATCTTATACATCCCATCCAACCCAGCTGGTTGTTCTAATACTTCAAATTTAGGAGTAATTATATTCATTGATTTATATATTCAGTAATAGTATTTATAGTATCATCATCTAAAGAGTCCATCATATCTACAATAAATCTATCTCTAATGCATCTTTTATTTATTTCTTCAATTAAGTCTCCATCAGGTATTAATGAAAGAACATCTGAAACCAATGGTTCCACATCAATTATACTAGATAAATCAACATATGTCATAATTCTACTGTTATAGTTTTAATTGATTTCTTAATGATAGGAGCATAGGTATGTACACCTTTAATATCAAAATCTTTTAATTTATAATAAGCTTTAGCTACTTCCATAGCTTCTATTATAGAATCTGCTTCTACTAATACAGAACTATCAAACCCTGTATTATATTCTACCCTATATACATTTTGTTTAATTACCTTCATAAGTTTGTACTAATTTTAATTCCATAATCCTATTTGTTTTCCTACATTATAGTCAATAAAACAATATTGAGAACCATCTTTTAATTTAAGTATAAACTCTGAACATTGATTAACTAGTTGAGAATCTTTCTTAACTCCAGTTATATGTCCAGTTTTATATGGATTATCTTTTTCAGATTTACTTATATCTATTCCAATAAAGAATACTACTTTATCTTTATATTCTAAACACTCTTTACAAGCATGGTCAGAATATCCTATAGCTTTTCCATGTAGTTTTTCTACTTCTTTAGCAGCTTTTTCAGTTAAGAGAGAATTCATTATAATTCCCTCTTTTGCTACTTTTCCACATATAGGACACAAATATTGTACTATTGAAGTCTTAAAATTCATTTTATATAAAAATCTGAATCAAAAATTGAACATATAATTGCTAGTGGAATACCTACTATTATACATAAAATATATGCTAATAGCATTAAAATTATCATAAATAGTGCAAATAGAAAAGGTAACCATATTGGACAAAATATTATCAATAAGATTATTATTAATATTTCTAACATACTTGATTATAATAAAGTAGAGTAGGATTATCGTCGTGAATGTCAACTGGATTCATATTATTAATAGCTAATTCTTGAGCAAATTGTCTCTTATCAAATTTCTCAGTAATTAGATGAACCCCATTTAAAGTTGTGTTTACATAACGAATTTTATTATCACCTTTTCCTCTACAGTAGTTAATAACATTCATTATTTTCTTAATATACTCTAGGTCTTTAGAATCCAAATCAACAATCCATAACTTATCATAATTTGAACTTCTACTAGCTCCAGTAGCTCTATCATATACAGCTATACCTTGTCTAGTATTACCATTTTTGATAAGTTCTGTAAATTGTTTAATGGATTCACAGGCTACATCAAACGTATTTCTGGGATTTATCCAGAAATAAGCTCTTGCATTATTCTTATCACATAACTCTTTAATATAAGATTCTTGTCTTAAAAACTCTTCTTTATTAAAGAAATAAAAACTTCTTATAGTTCTAGCACCAGAAGTATAGGACGGAAGATTAACTCCGTCCTTTTTTCTTTGAATTACTTGAACAAAATAGAAATCATCTTTACTCTTTAAGTTTTCAAACCAAGAAGCTAAAAATTCAAAATTATCAATCGTCATTATCGTCTTTATTAAGTAGTGGACAATTATCTGGAACAGGGATATTACTAGTTCCATTAATCATCCATCTTGTTTTACATTCTCCTAAAAACTCATCCATGTATCCACAATATACTGAAGAATAACCATCTGAATCTTCACATTGGCAGTCTATATATGGACATGATAAACAATCAGTTATTTTTATAATAGCTACATTATTCATAATTAATTAGTTTTTCAATATAATTCCTATCTTCTCCTTTAAAGATCGGGATTTCTTCATCAATATACCAACCATCTTCCTTCTTAATACAACAACATCCTCTTTTTAAATGTGTAGGAAAATCATTCCAATTAATTCCACATTTAGAAAATAATAGTTCTTGAATTTGATTGGTACTTAATCCCTGGAGTTCTTTATGAGAGAAGTTAGCTTGACCTACTGCTTGAATACTATTTCTAGTAGCATCCTGCTGTCTCCAAAGAATACAATTAGTTACTTCTTCTACTGGAATATTAAAGCATCTTGCATCAAACATAGCTCCTATTTTTCCTGCATTTTTATATGTAGTAATTAGGTTATCTTTAAACTCTTCTAAATTATAAATAAATTCACCAAAATGTTTAAAGTAGTTTTTATTAAATGCAAGAGTTGCCATAGATGCAGATACGCTACATAACTTTTGTACATCATAATCAAACCATGCATCGGTTTCTAATTTATTATAGTCTACTAATACTAATGTAATTTCATCGGATTGCGTATAACCTAATACACAACCCTGAATATTTTTACAGAGATACTCCATAGTATCTTGCATAGTTTTAACCATTACAGAATCAAAAGGTTTTTCAAACCCTTTAGTAAAAGTATGAAAAGCCTTTCCATCAATTCTTATAATTACAGGCATACGCCTAATTAATTTAACCTTAGCTCTATTTTCATAGAACTCCTTCATTCTATCTCCTAAGTTATCTTTATTCATAGTAAACAGGTAATGTTGAGAAAAATGCTAATTTGTTACTTGAAAGTATCATATTAGAAATTATTTCTGTAAATTATGTATTTAGGTTCCCAAATCTCTCCTACTTTTCCAATATGACATCCTAGTCCTATCCATTTTAAATCAGGAAAGTATTCAAATATAAAAGAAAGAACACTCATATTTATATTAGGAACCTCGTAGTCATTCCAATATAACATAATGAATTCATCATTCTCTGTTTTCATATAGTAACCTCTTACTGTATGAATATAAGGATAACTAATATCATTAAACCACTTAGCATGGGACATATTAGAATATTTTCCAGTTCCCATTTTAATATTTAGATTATCATCTAAATACAAAGGTTGTCTTTTGGTATGAAATTCTTGCTCTGTCATAGTCCCGTTTGAGTAGTAAAAAAGTTAATATTTCCTTTACCAATAATATGTGCATCTCCATTGTTATCTATATGGTATTGAACATCTCCATCAAAGTTTGGTATAACAGTAACACACCAAGGACGGTCTTCTATCCATTTAGAGAAATCTGGGTTATAAATTAGAACTTCATCAAGAAGGAACACTGCTACCATTCCAGCATCAGCACAAAAGGCTCCAAGCTTTTTCATATCTATAGTAGCATCAGCCATTTTATCATCATATATTTTACTTTGTACTGAGTCTCTTCCATATTCCTCTTTAGCTCTCCAGGCATTCTCACAAAGCTTATTCAGCTCTTCTAACTGAACTTCTACATCTTTACGAGGAGTAGACCATGTAGTACAACTCCAATCTCCATAGATAGTAGATTCAGAAATAAAAGATGAAAAGCCTAGTCTTTCCATATGACTACCACATTCACACGTTTTCCAATCATCATATGGGTCTACTAGTGCACGATAGACATTTACTTCTTTCTGGTACTCTGATATATCCCTATCATCACTATAACTTGGATATTTTGCAGTTATTCCAGCTTCCTTTAAACGGTCATTCATATCTCTAATAATATAGCAAGGGTCTGTAATTATAATAGTTCCTTTAAATTTCATATTAATACTCAGAGTTTTTAGGTTGTAAAACTAATAATCCTTTATCTCTAAACATCTGTACACATGAATTATTATCTTCAAAAACCATAACTACATCATAGAAAGGCTTAATCTTTTCTTCATAAACTTTCTCTTTATAAATTACAGTTTTTGAATAATCATTCAAAGGACGACTATATATTCTATCTGGACAGAACCAATTCTTATCCAACCATTCTAATGTAGCTTCAGTTTCTTTACCTACATGTCGTCCTGTTAAAATAAGTAAATCTATCTCATATTCAGAACAATAATTTCTTATCATGTCTATTAAATCTGTAACAGGTTCATCTTGTAACATTCCTTCTGCTGCACCTTTACCATACCAAGGTCTACCTGTAGTATTTTTACAGATAGTATCATCCATATCAACAATTATCGCTTTCCTCTTCATTACTTACAATAATTATATATAAAATAAATTAATCCAGAAAACATTAGGATTATTACTACAATAATATCAATCATTATAAAAATCTTTGTATCGGTTATAAGTAGAAGTAATCACTCCAGCACCAATAGGATTTTCTCTTTTAGAATCACGTTCAATACATACGTCAAGAGGGGTTTTGAAATCTTTAAATTCTATTTCATATTTCCATTCATATTGACCACGTACTCCCTTATTAAATAAACCAACTTCATATTCTATTTCAGAAACGGTTTTAGGATTTAGATTCATATTATCTATAACAATATCATATTTATGAGCCATAGAATCAAGTAAGAATCTGTCATAAAGATACTTAACTAATTTTTCTCTACTTGGAACCCAATATTTACCAAGCATATTACGAATATCATCATTATTAAATCTTACTCTATGTTCTGGGTCTTCAAGTACCCATTCTTTTGCAAAACTTGATTTACCGCTTCCTTGAATACCTCTAGTTAAAATTATTTTCTTTGTTTCCATATTATTTATTTTCTACTATTATACCGTCATTTATTTAGTCTTTCTTCCAATCTATAAAGCTTAGTTTCTATTTCTTTTGCTACTTCTTCCTTCCCAAAATGAATAGCCATCTGTTCACACATAATCATAACATCTGCGATTTCAGTAATTACGTCATACTCGTTTGCTCTACCTCTTTTATACTTACATAAAGCATTGATAAGTTCGGCACATTCTTCATCAACCATTCTAGATTGAGCTTCAAAACCGTAAGTTTCTAAAGCTTTTTTACATAATTCTGTTTTATTCATAATTTTTATATAACTGTGTTAATATACACGAAAATTCTATTAAAAGTATCAACTGATTCTTCGTAGAATCTATTTAAGGGAGGATTAACCTCCCCTGGATTCCACATAGGTTCTTTATCAATAATTTTAAGATCCCATAATGCTTGAATAAATCTACAATCTGGATGTGTAGATAAATATTCTTCTAAAAGCTCTAAAAGTTTTTTATTATATTCTTCTCTTTCTTTCATAATTAATGAATCCAATAAGTTGGAAGAGGTCCTTTATTAGCAATGTAGTCTTCGTAATTCTTACCTAAATCAGATTCTTTATAAGTAATATTCTCTGTAAGATTAGTTACAGTTTTATTGAATACTTCAATAACATCTCCTACTTTCATAATTAATTTATCATTTAAGTAGAAACCCTTTATACATAAACCTAATCTAGCTACATCAGCTCCCAAATATACATTTGGACAAAATGGTTTTCCTCCTTCAATCATACATTTTGCTAAAACATCTGCTACTATATCCCCTAATTCTTCTGGACATTCCAGATTAAATTCGTCATATGGAGTAACACATATTTTAACAATATTCTGATAGTTATTATCGCATATCCAATTAAATAACTTAATCATAGATAGTTTAAAAGCACATGCTCCTCTATTCTGAATACGATAATTAATAGATTGTTTCTCAGATTCCGATTTTCTTTTAAAATATCTTTTAACTGTTTGAACAGTTTCACAAGATGGAGCATCTCTCTTCATCTCTCTATAATATTCCCAAAAACCATCTTCTTTAAACTTTTTCTCTACTTTTCTCATCCATTCAGCATCGAATATATGTGCCCTATGACGTAATACATTATTCATTAAGATATATCCTTTAGCCATTACTGCTTTTCTACAATAGTCTTGATATGTTTTGACTCCAGAAAATTTAGCCATAAAGTTAGTATAGATATTTTTAGCATCTTCTGGTTTAAAACCACTATTAGCTACTAGAGTATTATCATCACCACCATAAAATATCGCGAACTCAACAGCTTTAGCAAATTGTCTAAGATGTTTATACTTAGATTTTACTTCATCATCAGTTAAATTACCAAGAATATCAGGCCAACAAGCTTTAGCTACTTCACTATGCATATCACCTCCACTACTAAGAATATGTATCATAGTTTCGTCTTTAGATGTAGAAGCAGTAATAGCAGATTCCTGACCTCCATAATCCGCACTAATCCACACATTGCCTTTCTCAGCAGTAAAGCATGCTCGTGTTACTGGATCTCTAGGTAAATTTAAAAGATTAACCTTATAAGGACCGCCACCAGAAGATATTCTACCCGTATCAGTTCCTATAGAATGAAGCTCAGCATGAATTCTTCCAGTTTTAGGATTAACAGCTTTTAACCAGTTTTCTCCATAAGTAGATACGACTTTTGCAGCTTCCTGATAATCTAGAAATATAGGAATTATAGGAAACTTATCCTTTTGAGGAGCAATTTGCTTTTCCTCAATAGATTTCTTTTTCTTCTTAGTCTTTTTATCGAAAGTATCTACATTAATTCCTAGAGTTTCAAACAATGGTATTACTTGTTTAGAACTACTCCAATTAATTATACATTTTGGTTTTGTGTCAAAACCATTAAATAAATCTCCTTGAGATTCTACTCTAGTAAATAAAGAGGTTACTTTCTTTTTATAAGCTGCTAATTTAGCAGATTGATAAGGTACTTCCAAATCATCAGCTGGAGATCTTCTATAACCATTTTTCACCAAACGAATCTCTTCCTCAGCACACTCCAAACTATTACTTGTATTCATTGCTGGATATTGAATATCCCAATCTCCATTATGTTCCCTATTAGTATCCCATTCTACTACCCAATTATTTAACCTTTCGATAGCGTCTTTAAGTTTAGCTAAGTCTGATTTCATCTTGTTTTTCCATCTATCTACATCTAGATGTACTCCACAATATTTAGTATATGCCAAACCTTTAATGAACTCACATTCAAACTTAAATGCTTTAGTAAGGTCTTGCTTAATAAGTTCCTCTTCTTGTTTATCTTTAATATCCTCTAGCCACATTACATCCCCTGCTGCATACACTACAACTTCTTCAGTAAGACCTTCATTAATAATTTTACCTCTAACAGTTTTATCAATGTCAATATTACATCTTCTCTTTGCTGTAGCTTTTAGAGAATAACTCAGTTCATAATTATTTCCGACTTCTTCATATCCAGGAAAATCTATTCCTAAGTCAAAAACTAATTCTTTACTAAGTATTTTAGGATATCCTAAGAAGATTAACTGCTCTGCTATCATAGTATCATAAATATGTTTAATCCATATATCTTGCTTATACAGAAACAAAGTATCAAACATTAAATTATGACCTATAAACAATCTATCAGATTCAAAATACCATTTAAGTTTTAATTTTTCTTCCCTATTTAAGGTGGTCCAATCAAATACTATCTGGAATTTTCGGCATCCTAATTGCACAGTAAGTAAATCTTTAGTATGCGGGTCTAATCCCATAGTTTCAGTATCAAATTGTACTGTCATCAATGGGAATAGTATACTCATTGCTTCTTCAAATGGCACTTGACTATATCTAGTACTTTTAAATAAACTACTGTTTCTACTTACAAGATATATCACCAGACTTCAGAGAATAATGTTTCTACTTTGTAATCTTCTTGACTTCCTAAATTATATATAAGTAAATCTAAAGCTTTTCTAAATTCTCTAGTTTTTTCTTCTAACTCTTCTTTTGAGTAGTGTTCTATAAATACTTTACCTTTAATATCTAACTCAAAATTTAAAACCTCTTCTTTTGGAAGAGGTTCATTATAAGGAGCTTTTGGATCATTAGCAGCTCCTGGAGGATAGTTATCAAGCATAGGGATTATAAGTATTAATGTCTACAATTTCCCAATCTGTAGCATTTATATCATCTCCATCTAATATACAATAAGTTGCAACATTATCATCAAAATCATAAATCAGAAATTGGTTTCTATACCAAATAGGACATTCAAACTTATTTAATAGTTCTTTAGCTTTATTTGGTAATGATTGCATATTTGTAATATAGTCAATAGGAATATATGCAGGATTCTGCATAAAAATAATAAGATTCTCGTTATAAGATTCTCGTCTTACTATTTCTCCTTTTCTAAGTTCAGGTAAAATTTCTTCGAAAGTCATTACAGTAAATTTTTAAGTTGATTAGAAAATCTACGACGCATTTTTGATAATGCTCCTTCTTTCATCTGTCTTATTCTTTCTCCTCCTACTCCATACATATCTGCAATTACTTTTGGATTGACAGGATTCATTCCTATACCAAATAACATACAGATTAAATCATGTTCTCTAACAGTAAGTTTAGAAATAGTCTTTTCTAAAACATCTGTTACGTAACCTTTATTTACTATATCTTCCAAAGGAGGTTCCCCATCTGGAATCACATCACATACTTGGCTATTCTCTTCATCACCACCAATAAAATCATCTACAGATACCAACTTATTAGAGAACTGAGCTAAATAATCAATCTGCTCTCTAGGAATATTAGTTATTTCCGATAGTTCTAGAGAACTAGGATTTCTGTGATTCGTTTGAAGAAATTTATTAGTAGCATCCAGAATACTAATTACTAATAATTGTTGAGACATTGGAAGCCTGATTTCCCTAGCTTGCCAATAAATAGAATTATATATACTTTGTCTTATCCACCATACAGCATAAGACAAGAATGTAACTCCCTTTGTAGTATTAAATTTATCTACTGCTTTAATTAAACCTTCATTTCCACTGGAAATAAGATCCATTAAAGGAATTCCTCTATTCTGGAATTGTTTAGCAATAGTAACTACAAATCTCAAATTAGATTTTACTACTTTATCTTTGGCTGAATTATCTCCTTTTTGTGCTTCTTCAATTAAAGTAGTTATCTCAGAAGAATCTAAGATTTGATACTTAGATATGTCTTTGAGATAACTATTTAACAAAGAGTCAGAACGATCAGTAAAGATTATTTTCTTATTCACTCTTTAGGATTTTGATCTTCTTCAGAAACAGTATTATCTTTAGGAGAGTTTAATCCAATTCTAATAGAAAGGACAGATAAATATGATTCCATTGCTTTAAGTTGAGCAATGAGAAGGTCTCTATTTAAGTTATCAATCTTTTCAAATTTATCCTTATTTAAAATAAAATCTCTAAGTTTAACAACTCTTTCATTAACTTCATTAAATTCTGAGAGCATTCTTTCAAAAACTTCTTTTTCCATACAACAATAAATATTAAAAATTATCAACGAATCTAGAACCATACAAGAGAATAAAACTATCCTCTTCTTCATCTACCTCTTTTTTAGATATCCAAGTATAAAGGATCGAAAGTGATACTATAAGACTCATCTAAAATACTTGTATTATAAACTTTAGTATTTTCTAATATTTCTTCATTATGATTGGAAGTATGTAAATGACCATGAAATAAGTATTTAGGTTTCTTCTCTATTACTATATTTCTTAATGGTCTACATCCAATATGTTCATCCAAAGTATGCCACGTTGCTCCAAAACAAATATCACTAGTTCCATAAGGAGCATCATGAGAAATAACAACGTCACAATTTTCAGGCATCTTTTCGTTTAACTGCTGATAAATATATTCATCTTCATACATAAATGCCCAATTCCCAAATTTATGACAAAATGGGGTTCCAAATATTCTATATACTTTTCCCCCCCCCAATAGATAAATAATCAGCATACTCATTTTCTAATAAAACAAGTTTACCATCTGTGGGATAAGTTATACATTCTAATTTCCAAATAGAACTTCTTCCTTCAAAAGCTATATCATGATTACCTGCAACCATGTATACCTTTTCACATGGAAGATTATTTACCCATTTAGCAAAACGCTTTTTAAGCCAACCATCTATTGATGGAAGGCTTCTTTGATATTTTAAAGGAGATACATCCCCACAAATTAAAACAAGTTCACATGGTTCTATATTATCAATAAGATTACCATGTAAATCACTTAATACACAAATTCTCATTCTTTTGGTTGATATACTAAATTATACTCCTTCCATTCTTCTAACTGTTCTTGGTCGGATTCATCTACTAATTCAATATTATACCAATAATATTCAGCTTCATCTGTGGTTTCATATAAAATATCCCACTCTTCTTCTGTCATAGTGTCTGGGTCATAACCTTGTTCTTCTGCTATATCTGTCCAACCATCATTTTCGATAAATAGAGAGTAAGCTAAATCTTGAGCAAGGTCATCTAAGTCTTCTTCACATTTAGCTAGTGCGGAGTAGTCTTCATACACTCCACACCAAGCTGTAATACAATGGATAATATATTTATTCATTTATTTCAAAATGGATTATATACTCTTTCATCTTCTTCTCTTCAAACTTTTTGATGCTTTCATCAAGTATATCTAACACTTCAACATAAGCATGCCTATCATGTTCTGGAACTTTATATTGTCTATATGGAGTATTAATATAGAATAGAAGTTTATCCATATCTGGAGTTACGACTTCCCCAATTAAAACAAGAAAGAAAACTATTAGAGAAAGTTGTCTTATCTAATTTAAGTGAAATATTCTCCCTACTCTCTTTATCATGTTTAGAACTTTTCTTACAAGCATAAATATTAAGTCCGTTATCGAACTCTATAGTCCCGTTCTTTATATTTGAGATTTTATCCCAGGATTTAATCATCCTTTCAAACAGAATTGAAACTTCTTCGTCTAACTGTGTCATAACTTAAATTGATTTAATCATACCTAATTCTTTCATCTTAGAAATAACTTCATTGTAAATATCCTCAAGATTTTCCTCAGAGAAGAAATCACTTACTTTACATCCGAATTTCTCAAGATACCAATCCATATTATCTCCTAAGTCATCTATAAATTCACAAACAACTTCTTCATCTTGAAAGTCTAATTTATCCCAATGGTTTCCTTCTACATCAGTATAAAATACCACTAGGAAATCAATAAATGCTTTAATGTCTAGATTATACTCTAAGTAAGTAGGTCTCTGATAATATACTATCATGCGTTATCCTCAATATTAGTTTCACCTTTATCCAATTCTTTACCCTCTTTATCTAAGAACTTAAAGCACTTCAATTTAAAGGCTTCAGACTTCATATTCTCAATCTTAATAACAATTCCTTCATGAGGAACTTTGTTGTTACAAGTAGGAGAATTCATTTCCATATTGAAGTTCTTATCATTAGCCAAACGAGCCATAAAGTTCTCTGTCCAATGTTCAGAAGGATTCAAATCAGGATATAAATCTTTTGCATATCCATAGAAATATTCAGTTACAGGAGTAAGTCCAACTTGTTTACACCATTGCTGTACTTCTCTCGCGCTAAATTCATGAACGATACCATCTACATTAGTTAGAGTAACACGATAAATTCTTACTTTAAAGTGTTTCTCTTGGGTGTAGGGTTCATTTTCTTTTGGTGGGATACAACCATAATCATAGTTTTTCTGAATACAACCTCCATTTGGTAAATATCCTACAATTTCATAATAAACAGTCATACCTTTAACAAGATAGTCTTTTACTACTTTATTGGCTTCTGCCCATACATCACAACTATAATAACCTCCACTTACATTCTTGTTATAGTAAGGGTTCTTAATTACTGTTCTAGAAGAGTATAATCCATCATAGATATTGAACTCTTCTCCAGTAAGCCACTTAGCTATCTTCTGTTTCCAGTTTAATTCCTGTTTACAAAGAACTCTTGCTGAAATTCCAGACGTACCATGAATTTTCTCAGTAATACTAATTAAATCATTTGGTTGAATTATATGAGGACATTTCTTAATAAGGATTGTGTCGTAATGAAATCTAAATTGTCCGTCAATGATTTTACTGATCCCTTTTGGCGTTTTCCCTTTCTTACCTTTGCTACCTGGTGTGCCTGGTGTTGCTGTGTATTTTGGGATATATTTTTTGTTAACCCAGAATGTTTTTCCTTCATGTTCTACAATATCAAATTCTGTTCCTACTTCAATACCTATCTCTTGGTTTGTTACTGATGTAATATAATTCTGAAACTCTATAATAGGCAAAATAAAACCTTCAGAAAGTTCTCCCTTCAATCGAATGGCTTTTACTCTACCATTGTCTTCAAACATTCCTGTTTTCTCAGGATTAGAATTCAATTCCTTATGTCTATATAAGTTACAATAACTCAACAGTGTTGAATTTATACAACAAGCTGTAGGAAAATAGACATATAATCCTGGTTGAGAATCAATACCTGTAATAATGTTAAATCCATCAATAGTACAACATTTAAGTCTAGTAACTTCTGGGTTACTATGTGCTCTGAAATTTTGGATATCTACTATCTTAGCTAGATAGTTTACATTTGCATTTTTACTCTTTGTTAGTTTCATGTTCTTTCTTTAATTTTAACCATTCATCAATAAATCCTTTAGGAATAATAAGTTCCATCTCACACTTATCATATACTATAATATCACCATAACTAACAGCTTCCTGTAAATCTTCTTCTACAGTATTCATCAAATCATTTTCATTTATACAAAATAAATAATCAGCTGGATTTAATTCTAGAGAAACGTATGCCCTAGCATCACATATGTCTTCTCTTTTACTACATTTATATATCATATTAAAAAGGATTTTCAGTACTTTCTATAAACTCGCACATAAAATTAGCAAATACTTGAGCTTGCGCTTCATCATATTTATTATTATAATAAAATTGAAAGGCATGAAAAACTTCATGCCAAAATGTATTTCTAATTTGTTCTTGTGTTAATCTATAAGTTTTTCCATCTTCTGCTTCTATATTTTTAGCCAAGTTAATTTCATTAGTAACGTCAAAGAAATTACCATAATTATTATTAATTACTTTATCAAGTAAGTTAATTTTTATGGTTTGATTAGCTATTTTAAAAGATTCAGGAATTTCACTCATGTTGTCTTACTTCTTCTAAAAAATCATCGGCATTTTCGAAGTATGATTCTATCTCAGCATCGTCATTTTCAATATTGTCTGGACTAATAACTTGTAAGTATTGTACTAAATTTTCTTCATTAGGTTCTCTACCATTTAGCCATTCAAGAAATTCTTCAGGTTCTATATCATAGATATAGTTTCTATTTACTTTATAAGTTTCAGTGTAATATACTTCCATAATTATCGAATATCAAGTACTAAATTATTATCTCCTACTTTTATCATATCTACTTTTGTTCTGTCTTTTACTGTTCTGGTTTCTACAACTTTATATGAATTTTTTAAAATAGTAGCTTCTTCTGGGGTTATCTTAACCCAAAAATTATTACCAGAAGGCTTTGAAGCATTCCAGATTAAATGCTTCAGAAGCCACAGATATTTCTTTTCTGTATTATTCATTATTAATGATTTTATTATAAAGTTCCTCAGATTTCTCTTTAAACATATTAGCAGTATCACTATCAGTTTTAAACTCCATAAAGAATGTTTTATTGTATTCAACTGTATTTATGTTCATATCTGTTATGTCTTTTCCAAAGATATCTTTAAATCCAACACAACTATATTCCAATCCTTTAGGAGTAAACCTTCTTAGTTTGCATACAGAAGATATTCCATTTATTTTCTCTTTGAGAGCTAGTAATTGTTTAAATTCCTCTTCATTATAAGTATAGGTAATTATTTTACCAGCCTCTATTTTGAACTTTTTGACTAACTCAAAGTATTCTACTTCAGCCTTATGGTCTTTGTAATAGTTTAAAAAGTAAACATCAGTAAATTTAGGAGCAGTTTCTATATCAGAAACAGATAAATCAGATTCTGTAATAAATACATCACTCAAGTGTCCGAAGAATATATTACCTATAAGTCTAGAATCTTTAAACTTTTCTGGTGAAGTTATTATATAAGACTTTGACCATACTTCTCTTTCTTGATCTTTAACTCTATGAGATATTGTTGTATAAACCTCATATATACCACTTAAATCAGGAAGTTCAAGTTTTTCATCAGAATAATCTCCTCCGTAATAATACTGTCTATAATTAATTGTTTTCATTATCTGTTATATAAATTCTATAAAAATTATTGTCTAAATATTCGTAATAATCATCCTTTACTTTACCAATAAAAAGAGGCTTTAGATATTCAGCCTCTTCTTTTGTTAGGTATATAGTAAAGTAATTATTAGTAGGATTTGGAGCATTACCTACTATATTTAACATTATATGATGGACTCTTTTTGAGATATCATTCATTGTTTAATTCTTCAAAAACTTTATCCATGTCGTCTACATAGGAGTCTAAACAAGTACTGTCATCTTCCCATGTAACTTCTGGATCTAAACCTAGTTCATATATGTACTCTAGTAGATTATCCTCTGTAGGTTTTTCTCCATCTAACCAGTATCTATATTCTTCTATATCTATATCAAAATGTTTAATAAATTCTGTTCTATAGGTTTCTCTAGTTACTACTATCATATTATTTAATTATTTATGATATTATATAAAATTTCTTCTCTATTCTCAAGTTCCCAAGATTCTGTAGCATCTACTCTATAAGTAGTACAATAGCCCACTTCAAATTTTTCGTTAATTGTAATTTCCATTATATTAATTTTTTATTCGTAATCCCTAATACATTTTACAGAAGGTTGAAGAGGAGTACCTTCATCAGAAAGATAGAAATATTTAACTGTTGCCATTTTTCCAAAACACTTAGTTTTAAAGTTCTCGATATATTCTTCTTTCAAGGCTCTATCTCCCCATGGTTTAGCTTTAAATTCTATACCATCTTCTGTTTTACAGATAAACACCATATCTTCAGTTCCACGCAAGCCCAATTCATATCCAGTAATGATAAATTCATCATCTTTATACATTTTGAATTTAAGCATATCATTAGTACGTTTTCCAAATCCATAGTCTTTATCTGGATTTCTACATACTACTCCTTCCCAACCTTCAGATACATATTGGTTATGAAGTTTCATAATATTATCATATTCAGAAACTTTTTCTTGAGGAACCATTTGCATTTGTAATTCTCCTTCATGCCATTCTCTGTTTGGATCAAATGCTAAATTAAGTTCTCGCTTAATTTGTTTTAAGATTTCTAATCTATCGGAAAACTTCATGTTAGGAATCATTACATCATAAATATAATATTCTAACCAATCACAATCATAAGCATTTTTCTCAAGTCTTGCTGCACCACTAATCTGCTGGAGAGATTTACCGTGCTTGTATAACTCTCCATCTAGAATATAATCAGGATGATTTTCAAAGAATTTAATTAATTCTTTATTCTTTCTAAAATGAGTAGTAGCTGGGTCATAATCTCCGCCCCCTCTAGATGCAGAATGTATTTCTCCATCTTTATAATAGAAAGAGCATCTTACACCGTCTATCTTTCTTGATGCATACCAGAATTTTACTTTATTAATAGAAGATTCTTTAACTTTATCCGCAGATTTAGCTAACATATGTTTAGCAAAACCATTTTGGTCAGTTTTTAAATCTCCATAAAATTCTTCTAGTTGAGTTTCGCTATAAGTTTCTGGATCATTCTCCATTTCCTTATATCCTTTATCTAAGTATTTCTTGAGTTCAGAATTAAATTGGAGCAAGGCTTGCTCTCTATGAGTTCGCCCTGCTTTACCAACTGTAATTACTATATCTGGAGCTTGTGTCATCTTACCATTTAATTGACCGTAAGTTCTTGTAATAACAAATCCTTTACGTTCTTCATCCCATTCTTCATTCCATTCCAAATAAGCTACTCTAAACTTACCAGTACTTGCTTTAGATAAAAGATATTTAATCATACTAATTTAATAGGTTCTTTGTTAGATAATTCATAAATCTCAATACTTACTATACTACGTACTTCTACTCCAGAAAGAAATGGAAGCCTTTCATCAAAATTCTCAAAGAGTTCTAAATCTTTATCTATTGGAGTTCCAAAGAAATTATAATTATTCCATCTGCTAGGTTTTAAAATAAAATCTCTTACTCTACCATAATAAGGTAAATCATCCCTATAATCACGAAGAGTCTTAGGATTTTCTACAGAAAACTTTTTTCTAAAGTTATTTACAACCTTTAACTCTTCTATTAAATCATTTAACTCATTATCATCAATTATAGTAGCATTAGTGATATAATCGTCCTCATTAACATCACAAGTAATTACTAATAAATAGTTCATTATACCTCACAAAATTTAACTGGATAGTATCTATTCAGATATGCTATTACTTCTGAAAAATCTACCTCTTCATTTATAGTATAATTTTCTTCAACTCCAGAATTAGAAATAAGATCTTTACACACATCTATAACAGTTTCTTTCTTAATTTCATAAGAATTATTACAACTATTATAGCCAATAAATGGTTCATCTCCCCAGCAATAATCCATTATTTCTCTCTCATAATTACTATAAAAATCATCCCAATCATTTATGAATGGACTGCATAAAGCTCCTAGTATATCCCATTGGATTTCCATATTAATAGAACTTTGTAAATCGTCAATACTATCAGGAAGATGATTAATAATTAAATTTAATTCATAATCAGAATATGTCTCTAATTGCCGCTTAACTTCTCCATATTCTAGAACAAATCTATTTAATATTTCTTCTTGTATTTCTGTCATTTCACGTAGTCTTTAACTATTTCCCATAAATCATCTATAGTATCAGTTGGAATTATATCATCATTTACATCATATGCTTCCAAAGGTTCTCCGCTATATGGAGGTATTTTTTCAAACATCCACCAGTTTACCCAATCAATACCATCTTGAGTAAAAGCCTGTTCAAGAAATCTATTATAAAATTCCCAACTTAATTCTGAGATAGGTAATTCAAATAAGTCAATTCCAAAGCTGCTCCATCTATCAAGTTCTTTTTGATAAGCTTGAGCATTTTCAATAAACTTAGTAAATAATTCCTTAGTAATCATATTATTCATTTTTAGAAGTTAATAATTCGTATGCTTTTAAAGCTCCAGAAGTATAATCGTATATTATAGTATCTACAGCATCTTGATGCTCTTCTGGATTTACTATTGTACAATGTGCATATTCTTTTGCATCTTCTTTAATTAGCTTAAGAAATTCTTCTTTATTCATATTATTCATATTATTTAATCCCAGTGCTTCCAAATCCACCTTTTCTATCTGTTTCATTAAGTGAGCGTACTTCCTCCCATTCACAGGAATCAACCCAACCAAATACTAACTGAGCAATACGTTCACCATCTTCAATCCAGACTGCTTCATGACCATGATTAATAAGAATAACACCTACTTCATCACGATAATCAGAGTCTACAGTTCCAGGAGTGTTTAGTACAGTAATTCCCTTCTTTAAAGACAAACCACTTCTAGGTCTTACTTGACATTCTGCTCTATAGCCATCCATAGGTTCAGGTAAAGCAATTCTTAAACCAGTAGGAATAAGTGCTCTAGCACCTGGGTCTAGTCGGAGCATAGTCTTAGCATGACCTTCTCCTTTAAAGATTATTTCACAATCTCCAAATGCTTTAATGGGTTTATCTGGTGTAACTCTACTAAAGTCTGCCCTTACATCCATACCAGCAGACTGAGAAGTTTCATACATTGGTAAATTATTCTCGGAGATATTAATTACTTTTACTTTCATGGAGTAAAATAAATTCTTTTAAATAAAACTTAGCATCTATAATACATTTGGGAACTAGTCCTTCTAACTCTAAATCATTTCTTATAGCATCTCTCACAATGGTAGCTGATATTCCTTCTTCTACCTGTTCTCTAGCCATAAGAGTCATAGATATGTAATCCTTTAGCATGAACTTTGGAAACCATGTAGTAATGATTTCATATCCATCACTATAGTAGATATTAAAAGAGGATTCTTTTATAATACTAACTATATTAGCATATAAATAGAATCCCCAATCCTGAGAGTTGTCTGACTCATCAGTTAAATCCTTAAGAGGATGTATCACGCATTTATTAAGCAGACCTTCCTCTTCTAGCGCTGTCTCTAATAATCTCATTCTAATGTTTATCGGAATAGGATTTCTAGCATTTATTTTATCAGCACTTCCAACCAGTAAAAGAACTCTATCATTCTCTAAACAGGCTTTTCTAATTAAAGCTAGATGTCCGTTATGAATGGGTTGAAATCTAGCTAAAATAACCCCATATTTCATTTGGAATCTTTTTGTTTATTAGTTATCTCTGTAGTTTTAATTATCTCTCTAAAATCTAACAATTTCCAATTCTGTCTTTTATATTTTTTGGGATCTTTTATAAAATCTCCTAAATCAGATTTATTACAGAACAATGCAAAAGCATAATCTACAATAATCTCAGAAATTTTTTCATAATTTTGTTCTTTGTTTGTAGTAAAATTAAGAATTACATCATCAAATTCTAAGTCTGGACAATTAAATGTAGCAGGAATATAGCTTTTATCATTATAATATATACAAACTATATTAGTAAACTTTCTTACCATAAGTTACATAATTATTTAATACTTCAAAAATATTATCTAAGTTACAGTCTTGGGCTTCACTATAAAATGCAGAGACTACTTTTTTATCTGCATCTAATAATACGGCAAAAGGACATTGTCTTGCACTATAACTGTTCTTTAATTTAAAAGCCTTTTTTCTTTCTTTAAAAATATTTTCATTATAAGCTTCTAACTTAATTAAAGGATACTTAGAAGGAATTAAAGTTTCTAATTCTCTTACTAAATTTTCGCTACTGTTATCATAAGCTATTTTTAAAGAAAACATATTAATTAATATTATAAGTGATACCTATTTCTTTATCTTCTGGATATACTGTCCAAAATTTAGATGTTATATCCTTCATTATAAACTTATCTGGTAACTTACTTATTCTACAAACTTCATAGAATTTTTGATTAGTATTAGGATTATTTAGTGGGCCTTTTTCTTCAATATAAGGACCAAGTTTAATATAATCAAAATTCTTTAATTCTATTTCATTTGATAATTCTTGTCTACCACTATACCACGCAGTTTTAATACCAGGATAATTATTCTTAATATACTTACTTAATATATTAATTCTAGATGGTTCAGAATCACCGCCCATAAAAGATATGCACGTAATACCTTTATTGTTATTAATTAAATCAAATTCTAAAGAATTCCAATTAAGAGGAGTGCCAATATCCTCTGCCAAGTAAGCACTATGACAACCCTTACAATGACATGGACAATTTGAGATATTAATAGCTAATGTTATCTCATCTGGAATTTCGGCAAATACTACTCTTGTATCAACATATTTTAGCATACTTCACAAAGTTTTTTATTAAGCTCTTCTCTAATATACTGCTTTAGTGTATTATGTATATCTTCATCCATTTCTACTGTTTCATTCATATAAAACTCTGGATCATCCATAAATTCATCCATTAAATTATCAATAATACAATCAATATTACGATAAATTAAATTCTCAGCTATAGATGCAACATCAAAATCCATTTCTACTTTAATCCTTTTGACTACTGGTATTTTCATATTTACAAATTGATAATAAACAACTTTTTAATTTTCCTTCTAATTTAGAAATATTTTCTTCACACTCTAAGATATTCTCAACTTTTGTACTAGTACAGATATTAGATAGATAATCTTCTATATTACAAGTAAAATCATCTAACATTGAGTCTATATTCTGCTCAATTAATATCTTAGCTACCTTATCTAAATCTAGATTTATTTTATCTAGAATAGTCTTTTTGAAGTACAATTTCAGTTCCATTACTTTCAGTTATTTTTTTAGTTTCAGTATCAAGTAAGAAGCATCTTCTTATATCTAGACAAGCCCATTTATCAGTAATAATAGGATTTAATTCTAGCTGAGTGTGTCCAAAAATTTGATAAAATGTTTCTTCTCTATCAAATTCTCTAAAATCACTCCATATAATACTTCCTTTATTGTCATAACCTCCTCTATAAGGAGATATTTTCCATAATTGTGGAATCAGTTCATCATCAGATTTAGTAATAAATTCTTCCATATTTCTACATTTCAAATTTATTCTTAACCAATAATAAGTAACTCCAGCGTGAGAGAATAAGCATCCATTATTTCCTAGATACCATAGTCTAAATAATTCTACATTATCCTTGAAAAGTTGCTTAATTTCTAATTCATTTTCGTAATCATATCGTGAAGCACTACCAAAATCAAAGCAATATGCACAGTCATGATTTCCCAGTAAGAGAATTACTTTATCGGAGTTTTCTTTCTTAAATTCAATAATTTCTTTAAACTGTTCTATTGCTTCTCTCCTATTAATTCCTTCCCAAGGATATGGGTCTAGGTAATCTCCTAAGAAGATTACCCTTTCCACATCATTAATTAATTCTTTAGCTTCTTGCCAAAATGTTCTACCATGAACATCTGGAATGATTAAGTATTTACTCATATAGATTTTATATTTAAATTTAATCTATCAGATACCATATAATAAGTATCTTCCCATTTATGATTTTCTCTAATAAGATTCTCAATTTCTTCTTCACTCAAATCATTTTGAGAAGTATATACTGTTGTGGTACCTACCGAATAATCTAAAACAGTTATAATCATACTACTTTGTCTAATCGTTGATAAGCATTTACATCTTCTTCCCAACTATCACAACTTTCTTTACCTCCTCTACAGAAATATGCAAAGTTTGCACAAGTCAGACACTTTTTGCACAAATTTTCTTTGGCATAATCCAATAATATTTGTTTCTTTTTGGACTCATCCCGATCATAAAATATTATTGAGTAACTATTTCTTACTGGAGATACCATCTGCGATATAGTTAAATGCTCTACTACACATTTTTTATTTAAGTATTCTTCCAGTTCTTTAGGTTTACCGAAAAATTCTTCTACTTTATACATTTTTACTATAAGTTCTTTGTTCAGCTTCTATTCTTCTATCCTTTCCAAATGCAGTAATAGGTCTCAAATATCCAATAATTCTTGTATATTGAGTAATATTATCACTATGACATTTTGGACATTCAGTAATAGGATGCTTAGTTATAAAGCCACAATCCTCACACTTACTATTTGGAATATTGAAAGTAAAATAATTAGTTCCTTCTTTAACAGCAAAATCAATTAACTTTAGATATTGTTCTTTAGATAAGTGATTTTCTAAGTTTATATGAGCTGCACTACCACCATCACACCATACTGAAGTTTGTCTACCATGTAAGATAAACTTATCAAGTACAGAAGTATCATCATGGGCATTATAGAAATAAGAATTATATAAGTTTCTATCTTCAGGAACTATATAACCATCTTTTTTATCCCAATTATAATTTTTACCTCCAAGTGATTCAGCCGGAACTACTTCACTATTAAATAAGAAGGGTCTTTTCTTATCATGTATAGAATGAAGTTTATTTTGTTCTTTAACTGTACCTAGAATTAATTGTAAAAATTCAAAATACTCAGGATTATTAGATACTTCCAACCCTAAATATTCGGCGCTTTCATTAATTCCGTTCAATCCAACAGTACTGTATAAATCACTAATATGAATAAAGTCACCATTTGAAGAAGCATAAGCTCCTTTATCTTCCCATTCATAAAGCATAGTTTTATAAGCAATGTGATACTTATAAACTCTTTCTAATATATTAATTAGATACTTCTTTAATAAAGTAACATTATCCTTACAATGTAGGAGATTTCTATCTCCTTCTTCACTCCACCATGTGGTTTCTTCTTTAGCCCAATCCTGAACAATTCTGTTAATATTTAATGTGATTACATTACAACTTCCTGTTTTAATACCAGTAAGTCCTGATGTGGGATTAAAGGTATTCTCAGCTAACTCATTTCTAAGTCTACAACATGAAGCTAATGAATCAGCACTATCAGAGATATAAGTAAAGAATGAATGACCTTTAGCATACATTTCTGCACACAAGTCTTTATATTCTTTATCTATAATATCATGTCCATCATGAACCATTGCAAATGTTTCTACAGGGAATGTAGCTAATTGTGTTAGTCTCCATTCATTAAACCAATTCATAAATAATCTCTGTAAAGCATCTACTGCTTCCCATTCTGGTTTAGTTCCATCTGGGTAATAGAAATCTCCAAACAGAGAATCAAAATAAGTATGGTCATAATATGAAACATTAACAAAAGGACTTTGATAACCTCTATTTCCAGCAGGTTGGTTTATACCTAATACAAAGGTCTTAAATGCTTTTTGAATAACATTTTTCAAAGTTCTTTTCTTTAAGCAATGTTCATTAGTTACTACTACATCAAGCTTAGTATACCAATACGGTCCATACTCAGCTATAATATAATAGTTAAGAGCTATAAAATAACTACCTACTGCTACCGCACCTTTACACTGAGAAGATAGAGTAAAGATTGAGTTAACTAATTGTCCACTAAATGATTGAATATCATTAGGAGCAGAAGGAGTTGTTTTATCAAGTATTCCACAACCATTAAGCATTAATGGATATAAGGATACTGCCATACAGTATTGCTTCAAAGTAGGAGTAGAAGCTTCATCATGCGTATAAATAATATGATGATTCAAGTCTCTTTCATATTGAGAAGCCACTTCTGGATAAAGCTTTTTAAGAATTTTCTTCATTCTATATCTCTGAATATCTCTAAAGTTATCCTTAAATACTTCTGGTTCTAGAGTAGCTACATTCTTTGCAGAAGTATTAGCATTACCATCAGTATTAGACATAGTTGCAGCATTCTCAGAACTATTTATATAACTCTCCATATAAGCTATCTTATCTAAGAGTAACCTTGTTCTAGACTGCTTATCCTTATAAGCTTTATAAGCATCTGCTACATTGTCAAAATCATAGTCCCTTAATGTTTCAATAACAATATCTTGAATTTCTTCAATAGTTATTTTATCCCAGATTTTGATATCTCTGACCATATAATCTAAATCATACTGGTTAATGGTACATTCACAAGCATCAAACGCTTTAGATATAGCTTCTTTAACTTTATTTCTATCAAACTCCTGTAAACTTCCGTCTCTTTTTACTACTTGCATACTTAATAAATTAATTAGATTCCCATTATATCTTTAATTAACATCATAATTTATAAAATTTAAAATTATGTTTTCTATATTCTCTTCCGGTTCCTTATAAGAAATTTCTAGTAAGGAAACTTTATCTTGATACAAATTACAAAAATCTCGCAATAGTTGGTCTCTTCTTCGTTGTTTTTCAAATTGGAACTTTCCTCCAAAAGCTTCAATAGGAATATAATGTTGTTTTCCGTTATATTCTATAAAATATTGCTTATTATTATATTTAATAAAAAAGTCTATATATAAAATCCCATCAAAAAAGTCATTGACTAATTTAAATTGAGATTTAAATGGAATATTATATTTCTTTAATATATTAAATATTAATCGTTCCCCGTGAGATTTAGAACAAATAGGACAACCATGACCAGATAAATGTACATTTGGAGTTTGTTTAAATTCTCCATGTTTTGGACATACTATAGTAACTTCAGTTTTACTATCTATATACTCAACTTTGGAATAATCATAGTATTCTCCATGTATTTCAATCGCAGAACTTATAAATTGTTCAGATGAAGAATGCTGTGTTTTATTATAACATTTTCTACATCCATGACCTGCAATATGAGAATATGGCTTCTCCATGTATCGGACAAATTATGCAAAGTTTCTCATCTCGTTTTGTGTAGACAGTTTTAGAGTAATCATATTTATCTCCATGTACTGCCTAGGCTCGTTTAATAAAAATTTCCGTATTTACTCTCATAATTATAAATTTATAGTCTATACTTAATATTATTTATTATACAAGACATACCCAACAAAATAATGAGAAACCTATAAAATACTAGTAAAAACCAATTATATTGTTTATATTTTATAAACTATGCTATCAGATATTCATAATATCTTTTATTAGGAGGGTTTTTTCAAACTTGTTTACTAAATCTTTTTTATCTTGAGTAATGAGATCTGTAAATGCATTATAAACAGTAAATCCGTCTACTCTATCGTCTGTAGTAAAATAGTTGGATTTCTCATTATAAAACAGATTTTTATAAACATCAATAGGAGAAGTCTCTGTTAATTTAACAGTTCCAAATCCATTATTTATTTTAGCAGTAATACAATTATCAACCCAATGTCCTAAATCAGAATATATATCTTTTTTCTTAAATTCCATATTAGATAATTTATCTAATGTAACATGGATTTCGTCAGTTAAAGATAATGCATTTCTAATGAAACTGTAATTAATTGCTGATTCTGGTTCTAATTCAGCAACATTAAGCATTTCTGGATTAAATACACAAAGATTTAAACAAGCCATATTTAATGCTCCTGTATAGAATTTTACAAGTGGTTTTCTAGTATCTAAGGCATAAATCATACTAATAACTCTTTTATGATTATCCCAAGCATACTCATCAGGAAGTACTCCTTGAATCCATACTCTATTATAAATTATGTCTTCAAAATTAATCTCTCCATTTTTAGTTAAAGAAATTTGGTCGGCAGGCTTAACATTAATAACAAAGTTATTAGTTAATTTAGACACACTATTAATAAAAGGAGTAACATACTGTTCTGTAGTAAAATATTCCTTTTCTTTAATTCTAGTCGCTTTGCCTTTAAAGAGTTGTTCAATGGTCAATTCCATAATCGTCTACAAAATTAATAGTTAATTCAATGCCTTTTTCGGCACAATAATCTCTATACATCATAGCCACAATTTCATGGTCTTCAACATCTTCAACATCCCAAATTTCTACAAAATTAGCTAATTTCCTAGCAACCTCTTTGTATTCCCGAATAGTACTAGCTTTACAAGCAGTAATAGCTCCTATGTTTAGGAATCTTTCTTCAAATTGTTGCAATAAGGTTTTAACTTCTGGATTATATAATTTAATCAATCCATATTGTTTTTCTGTCGCCATTTCAAAAAATCTGAATTTATCTACTTCACATATCTCTTTCATCTCAAAATCATCTACTCTTTTGGTTTGAAAAGGCATATGATAAGCTAAAAGCTGACAAATAATATCCTGTATTTTTGAGGAACTTAGCCAACCTTTTTTATACTCAATTTCTGATAAGAATAAGCAGTTATCTTTTCTTGTTCCATAAAATTGAGCAATCCCATCATTATGACATTTCTTACCCAATATATCTATCTGTCTAGGAATATAAAAGATTCTATCTGGAATAACTTGACCTCTAGTTATCTGATAACAAGCTTGATAAGAAGCTTCATCTTCAGAATTGAGTCTCTTAGCTATTCTAAGAGTATCTTCTATATATTTTCTGTGAAGGATTAAATTCATTAAATGTTTAAATTACTATTACGTCTGTATCATTTAATTATAAATTAATCTAGTTAAGAAAAATAAAGGCAGACTATCCTCACGGACAATCTGCCTAAGCTTATGAAAAATACAAATAATTATAAGGCGGTTTGGATTATGCTTCAATACCGAAAGCAATCCAAGTACCGTTCTTAGTGTTCTTAGAAGGAGTATACTGTGCAGTTGCAACAACAGCCTGTCCTTCAATAACATCCTTAGTCTTTACCAATTCAGCATCACCTTTGTACTCACCACTCTTATAGAGTTCTTTGATAGCATTTTTAGCATCAGCTTTGTTAGTATCAACCTGACATACTACAGTTCCAGTGGCTTTATCCATCCATTTATAGAATGTCTTGAATTTTCTCTTACCATCACCTTTAACATCGTCAATCTTATAAGGACGTTCACGAGTATCAGCCACAGCTGATTCAACAGTAATCAAATAACCAGCACCAGGACAATTCTTACCTTTCTTAGCAAGATATTCTAACATAAATGCTTTTACATCACGTTCAGTGATACCCTGAGTTTGTTTAGCTTTCCAATTTTTGTAAGCCTGAGTTGCATCACCGTTTACATGGAACAATGTTTCTTCTACCTGTGCGATTGCTGCTTCTTTACTTTCTGCTACGATTTCTACCTTCTTAAAATTGATAACTTGTGTACTCATAATAAATAAAATTTTTAAAACATAATCATTAACATATAATCTATTTCTATATATTCGTCATCTAATCAGTATTGTTTCCCTTACTGATGTAATCAATAATACTACATCAAATAGAAAAACCCTAATCTTTTTATGTTAATGAGTGTTAAAACTAATTGTTAAAATTTTAACACTTAAAACGGTACATAATTATCTAATAATTTCTGAAGTGTTTTAGGCATATCTTGAGGCTTTATTCCAAAGTCTAGGAAAGTACTACAACCATACATTAAATCCTCGCAAATAGCCCCTAACGATTTCAGAAAGGTGTTTTTCTCAATGTCTCCAAAATTTTTCCCAACTTTCAATAAAACGTCATAACACGTTACTTTGGGATTCTTTTTTCTTAACTCATTAGTTATATAACAAGTAAGAGCAATACAAGCTAATTTATCACCCATATCGCTATTTAGATAACTTAGAGAAAAATATTTTCTATAGATTGCAGCTAGTTTTTCAAAGCTGATATTTTGAAGGTCTGTCATCAAGAGAGAAATCCTTATAGCCAATATTATAAGCTACGTATTTAAGTAAGGTTCTAAATTCATGGAATCCTTCTCTTATTTCTGAATAAGTAACAGGTCTTACTTTAGAATAAAAGTTGGGAATAGTAGAAACTACTAAATAGTTAGCTCTAATCTTAGGATCTTTTAAGTTATAAAACTTCTCTGCACAAAGTTTTAACAGATAAATATACATTGCAAACTCTCTACTATAATGAAATCGTTTTATATTATTATCAATTTCACTAACCACTTTACCAATAGTTTTAATATCATTAACAGTGATTATATTATTCTCAAGATCAATGGTATAGTTATCCAACTTAGATTTCAAATGCAAAATAAACTCTTTACCATTTGGACATTCAGCTTTCACATCCAAAAGGATAGCCTGTTCATTTTCAGAAATAGGAGTATCTAATAAACCTTTTGGGTGTAATAAATCTTGTACTTTAGTATTTTTATTTAATGCCTCTACACAAGATTTTACTATTTCTAAAGATTTATTATCCATGTAAATAATTTCCTTATCTTGAGATAAATCTAGTTCTCTATTTCTTCTAGATTCCCAGTAACTCTTACATGAATTTACTACTTCTGAATATCTATTTGAATCTATTTTACCTTTATAGTAATTAACCTTATTAGATGCTTCAACAACATCCTCTTTAGTAATATCTCTATTAATAAATGTAGGATATAATTCATCAGCCATTGCACCTAATTTAGCAGTAGGTTTTCCAATGTCCTCAGATAACTCAAAGCTTTCAGGTTGTAAGACTAACTCATGAACAGCACTACCTATTTCTAAGGAAGCTGAGAAAGTATTACTAAATCCAGCAAAGAACTTCTCTGGAGTACCATCCTGTCTTGGATTAATTAATCCAAGTCTTGAATTACTTACATAATTACTATATTTCTTAGAAAAGTAAACTTTATCACTTATTTTTTCTAATCTCAATGTTTCTAACAGCGGTGTTAGTTTTATATCTCTTAATTCCATCCTAAGGTTTTTAATTCTAACTCATACGCAAATTTTATTTCATCTAAATCTAAACTATATATTCTAAATAGGGGCGATTCTGTTTGATTGTGAGGTCTATCTATAATTAATGCAGGCAACCCAGAATTAATTGCCTGCATCACATTGGATATACTATCGTCTATCAAGACATCACATACCCCTTTTATAATATCTGCCTTATTACCTTTTTGATAATACATTTGGTAAATAGGTCTTATTGGTAAGTTATACTTAGTTAAACAATTTCTAGTATATAATTTACTATTAATCCTTTTTGTAGCATAGATATGTGGTTCAAAATTAGGCTTTTCTAGTAATTCTAAATTTTCCCAGAAATGTTTATTATGTTTCAAAGTATAAACATTTTTTGTAATGGTACTGTTTACCATATTTTTCTCTCCTGGAAATAACTCTTGGTAAGCTTTCCAGAAATCGAAAACAGTATCATCCAAATCTAAAGCAATTCTTAAATCTTTATAGAAATTCATTTATTTCAAAAATATCTCCAATAAAAATATCATATTTTTCGTATAGGTCGTAAATAAAATCATCAAAATTCATAGTATCGTCTAAATTATTAAAACGGTCAATGAAATATTCCATGATTTTATTTTGACACTCTTCGAAATTTCTCGCCATTACTTTTTTAATGCTACAATTTTCTCCATTAAAATATGGATAAAGATACGTATTCATAGTTCTTCTATTACATTTAATTGTTTCTTTATTAAATATTCTATATCTCTCCTATCTACATATATAAAGTGACTATTTTTTAAATCCTCTAATGTAGAATCAAAATCTAAGGAAAAAGCTTCTCTAGTTTTCCAATGTTTTCCAGCTTTTCGAAGATATATAGAATATTCTTCTTCAAAGTCATTAATTATGCAACCAGGAATACTTTTTGGAATATTACCTTTAACTATTAATACTTTCATTTCTTAAGTAATTCATAAAAAAAACTGATTGGTATAATTGCTACTTGTCCACGAGCTGATTCTCCATTTTTTCCTGCCTTTTTCCAGCATATACAAAATGGTTTTTCTTTATCACTACAAGCATCTCTAATATCAAAATAACTTGGCATATTCTGAGTAAATTTAGCTTGGATATTTACAGGTAATTCACCATTCATATCAACAATATCTATCTTATCTGCATCAGCCATCTTATTTTGACTTCTGCTAGATACACACCCTTCATATCCAATGTCTCTTAATTTGTGAATTATTTCTAATTCATAAGCATTACCTTTCTGTTTACTTTTCTTAGCTTGTTTGCTACGTCTAACAGCTGGGTCTGCCCACTCAAAGGTTATCTTAATTTTAGATTTAGCTCCAGAACCAGGTTTGTTAGCCCTAGATTTAATAGAGTTTACACTCATTCCTAGTTCTTGTGCAGCTTCTTCTATAGTTTCAAAAGTTTTAGTATTACCATCAGCAAATGTTGCAATTACACTAGTATTTGTCTATTTTTTCATGTTTTTTAAAATAATTAATTGAGTTTTTAATTAATTCTTGCGTCTTGGCTCTTCCGTACATATGATAGTAATCACTAATATCTTTAGCACCAGTGTTTCTTGGTATCATAGTAACTATTAGTTCTGGATGCTGTTTTCTAATCTTATTAGTAAACCTAACTCCAGTTAAATCATTATCATATAATAACGCAACATACTTGAATCTCTGTTTTAATTCTTCTAAGATTTTATCAGTTACAAATTGTGTTTCAGAATTTGGGGCAATAGCTGAAATACCTAAAGAATACAATGATAAACAATCTTTCATAGACTTAGTAATAACTACTAATTTACCATTTTTGGGAAGTTGTTTATATCCCTGAATAGTCTTAGTAGAAACATTACCAATAAATCTAAACTCTTTCCGCTTAGGCATATATATACGCCATTGTTCAACATTTTCTTTCTTACCGAAATAATATCCATATATAGGACTATGTTGAGCAGATTGAGCATAAATATTACCATTTAAAAATATAGTTTTACAACTAAATACTTTAAATTTGTTTAATATATCTTTAGTTATTCCAAAGCCACTCCACCATTTTAATTCTGCTTCTGAAAAATCTTTAATTTCCGCTTGTATAAAAGTCTGTTTTTCTTCCTCAAATTTAGGCTGTATTTTAACAGCCTTTTTTGGAGCAGAATCATGACTATAACCAAAGTCTCTTGCTATAATTTTAAGAGCTGTAGAATAGTTACATCCAAATTTTTCCATAACTACCCCTTCGAAAGTTAAACATTTTCCAGAAGCAAAATCTTTAAAATATAGATTACCAGATTTACCTCTAAAGAAACTACAAGTAACATGATTATCGCTACGCAAAGGAGACTTGAATAGACCTTTCTTAACAGGAATTCCCAAATAATAGGTCATATAAGTCTCCTCATTGTTTTTAGATAGAAGAAATTCCTTAGTAATTTTTGGTTCAAAAGTATAATTAAACATAGTCACTAAGGAATTTTAAATGTTACTCTAGATTTTCATTAAAGCAATTTATTTAAATCAAATTCGTCATCATCAGCTGGTTTGTCAATACCTACTGGATCTTCAGTTGACAATGGGTCATCTGATTTCATTTCTGTTGGTTTTGCTTTAAGATATTTATCTCTCTGAGTTTCTTCATAATCTGAGAAGAACAACTTAGTACCAATATAGTTATCAGCTACGAAGGATTCACCTTCCTTATTGATACCAACAATACGTGGAACATCAGCAACTACTTTACCATCTCTATTACGTCCAATCAGTTTAAGTTTAATTTCTGTACCTTTTGCCTTTTCAGTAATCTTAATAAGAGCATTAGCTACATCATCAAAACTCTTAAACTTAGAACTCATAGCCTGCATCTTTTCAAATCCTGCAGGATTCAAAATCTGAGCAGTTTGGGCTACAGTAGCCATAAGAACTTCAAAGTTAGAAGGCATGATTACCTTACCACCGTTCTGTCCTGGGAACTCTTTTCTTTCATCATCACCATCTTTTGGGAAGAATTTAGTCAGAGTAAAATAACCTTCTTCATTTTCAAAGTTAATATTAAGAACTTTGTAATGAGCATTGGGGTCTTTCTTACCTGCAAACTCTTTAATTTCACAACCCATGAATTTTACATCATAGATATTCCAAGGAGCCAAAGGACGACGAGTGTTTCTAACTGCTGATTCTGCTGAAATTCCAAAATTAAACATAGTATAATCAATTTAAATATTTTAATAATAATTCTTCTTCATCTTTGCAATCATATTTAATCTCAATAAAATAGATATTGTTTTTAAAACAATAATCTTTAACTATCTAATCTCTCTTCTACTATTTTCTAAGCTAACTTTTAATAAAATCTTCCTAAGTAACTTTCTTAGGCATATTTATTAAAGTTTAAAATCAAATTTACTTAAGTCTGTATCATCTGCGTCAATGTTTAAGTTATCTAATTGTTCTATATCAAGTTCACTCTCGATATTAATAATCTCTTCAGGTACAGTAGCTGGTTCTTCTTGTACCTTATCTCCTACAAGATAATAAATTCCATTATCTTCGGTAGGTTCCAGCTTAAATGTAGTACCATAAGCAGAAAGCTTTTCATTAGCAGCTCCTCTATAACTTACAGTATTACTCTTAGTTAATTTATTACCACCTTTAGTTCCGAAAGCGGCATCAGTTCCAATAATAGGAACTGCTTTCTTATCCTTCTTCTTATATTTAATATCTACTCTACAATCTTCACAGATTTGAAGCAGATCGACAGCTCCTTGAGTTAATACTAACTTATTAGATTCCAGTGTAATAATTGGTTCTGGGTTAGAATCTACTTTAGAACTAGTAGATTTATTACTACTAGATTTACTTGGAGACTTCTTTTGTTCAGTGGTATCTACTTTTATTTCTTCTTTACCAATATAAGTAATTTCTCCAGTTTGTTCGTTAACATCGTAGTGAAAAAGTATATCAAGTTTCATTATTCTCCTTCGTTATAAGCGTCAATAACTTTAATAATCTCTGCTAAATCATTATCAATCTCCAATTCTTCAAACATACCTAAAGAAGTTTTTGCGATACAAGTTCCATCGCTGTTAGTAATAAGTTTATATTGCATTCTACCGTCATCTCCTTCACTTACTTTAGTAAAGAAAATATAAGTAAACAGACCTTCCAAAGTTACTTTTTCGGACAGTAATTTTCCAACTGTTTTAATAACATATTTTGGATTCATTACGTCTCCTACATTTTCACTATGAGTTAAGAAAACCATTTTGCAATCTTCTCTCATTTTCTCAGAATATCTAAGGATTTCCATAGCATGTTGTGCTAATTCACTAAACTTAGTATATCCTACTTCTGTAGCTCTATCAACAAATTCATAAGACAATACATACTGAAAATCATCTACTATGACTTGTTTAATATTTGGCATCATTTTATCAATGATTTGAAGAATTTTCAGAATTTGATCCCACTTAGAACTTACATAATAATTACCAGTCACATTCTTACCTTCTATTTTCAGAGGAACATATTTCTTTTTATATCCTCTAAAAGGTAAAGGTTTACCTGTAGTACTGATAATAAAAGTTTCTTTCGGGTCGAGGTTTCTTAAACTTGTACTTTTTCCAGTACCTGATTCACCAACAATAGCAATAGTCTCTGCAGCCATTATAATACAAAATTAAAATCATTTTCTTTATAATCTAATCTATTTGTATTATCTAGCTCGTTTTCTACCATAGTAGAACAATCATCTTTCAATAAAAAGTTTGGACTTAGATACTTATCATAATCATAGATTTCATCTGGTTTAGGAAGTTCTGCATAATGAGAACAATCACCATAGAAACCCATAGGTACTAAAATATCTGAAGTTCCAAAACGACTCTTTAGAAGAAACACCCCAATAAATTTCTGTTCAAGAATTTTAATGTTATATTTCTTATAAGTATTGAGTTTATACTTGTGAGGACTAAATACAGCCATTACTACTTGACTATCATCATATAAAGATCCGGAATCTTTAAAGTCATTTTGATTTGGATCTTGCATACTCTGCTTTAGTCTTTCATCACTTCCAGAATTTCTATTAAACTGGGCAACATGAATAGGAGATACAATCTTACATACATTTCTAAATCTTACAGAGTCTCTAGAAATAGCATCCATTTCATCTTTCTTAGTTCTACCACTGGTATTTTTAACTAAGCTACAATGGTCAATACTAATTCCTAAGACTTGATTAGGATTATTAGGAATAAATTCTTCCCCTTCCCATCTTCCGAATTTTTTTAGAGTTTTAGTTACTTCCCGTATATAAACTTCTTCAGTTAATATACCTTCATAACTAATGATTCTCTTGTCCAATTCGTCTATAAAATCAGAACATTGTTCTAGTATATAAAATTCATCATCAGATAATATACAATCCTTACCTCTAGAGAATATCTTCTTAAATTTTAGTTCAACACCAAAATTATCAAAGATATACATAGAAATAAGTTTTGCATATACCTGAGGTCTTGTCATTTCCAAGTTAAACATCAACCAATATGGGTCTAGTTCTGGACATTCTCCCTCTAGATAATGAATTAAAGGTTGATACATCAAAGCCCATAACATATAAGTTGATTTACCTGTTCCTGATGCACCTCCGATTAGATAACTAGTCCCCGGAAGAAAACCGTCCATATAGAGTTCAAGTTTAGAAGAACCTATACTTAAACCTATATTTTTTCCTTCTCTACCTTCTTTTACAAGGTTAAAGAACTCTTCTTTTCCTGTCATACTAGTTTAATCGCATCAGTGTTAACATTACCTATATCTCCTTTTTGTAATGCTTCTAACTCTAACCATTTGTGATCAATTACAAAATTAGCTAGAGTACAGCATATATAATTTGTGTTTTCTTTAGCCCAATTTATAAGTCCTATAATATATTCATGAGTTTCAGGATTCCACTTAATAGTTTTACCATAATATCTATAGAAATCTTCCAAAGTATCAAACTTCTTGGAAACACTTCTCAGACCTGTAGTACTACCATTAATAATTCCAAACATAGGATATGTTTCGAATAACTCTTTACCCATGTCAAAAGATGACCTATAAAAGTTTTTAATAAAATTCTTGTTAAAGGTTATATCTTCTGGAACGAATCTTTGACCTTTATCAGGAATTTTATATTCTTTAGTAATAACTCCTTTATCTTGCAAAGATATTAGAAGTTCTCTAATTCCACCACGACACTCTGTTGGTAAATTAAAATACTCGTTAATATAATTAGAATTATCACCATCTTGGATAAGAAGTATAATAGAAACAAACAGTAATTCATTAGAATTTATTTTATATTTTTCTAAGAATAAAACCTGTTCGTTTATTGTCATTTCACAATTTTTCACGCGTATAAATTAATAATTTCCACAACTAATCTATACACTAAGTTTTTAATACTTGTTAAAGCTGGATAACTTAGTTACGTGAATTTTCTCAATCTTCTGATTCTTCCTTTTCAGTAGCTGTTTCTAACAGGATTCTATAATCTTCTTTTACTTTTTTAAGTTCTTTAGTTAAAGACTCTACCTTCTTATTAAGTAAATTAGCTTTCTTTTCTAATTCTCTTTTCATTTTATTATACTCTTGTCTGCTATAATATTCCATAGTTAAAAACGATAAGTAAAATTTTGAACTTTCTTTTTATAAGGTTCCCATGGTTCTCCATTAAGAAGTTTTATTAGATTATCGACATCAATAGTAACATAACTACTGTTTTGATGTGACTTTCTAAACCATTCACATTCTACTGTTCCCTCTATTACTAGAGTAAACATTTCTGCATATTTGGAACCCTCCTTTCTAATTACTCTACCAGTTGATTGAGTAGCTTTAATAGGGCTAGAATCTACACCAAGTACAATACCTATTGATAATCCAGGACAATCAAAACCTTCAATAGCTAATTTACAACTATTAATTACTCCTTTATTAATGGTATTAAACTCATTTTGAGTAATTCGATTTTTCTTTTTCCCTTCTTTACCAGTATATACATAACTTGGTATATCTTCCTTTCGGAGCATAGAATCTAAAGATTCTGCTATTGAAGTATTAGCAGAAAAAGTAATAATTTTCTTATCTAATCTATTCTTTATAATCTCAAAAGCCACATCTAGCTTTTTAGGATGATAATGAATAAATTTCTTTCTGCTTTGTAGACTTCTCATAAAAGCAGTAGCATGATAAGTAATTTGTTTAAATACTTCTTTTCTTTTAGATTCGTCTTTCTCATTTTTACATAATTCATCTCTATATTTGGCTCTATTTATGAAACCATGTTTTCCTAACATACCCATAACTAATTCCCAATCAAAGTTAAAATATTCAAAATGAGAAACAAATTCTTTATTATATTCTTTATAGGTATCCAAATCATCTACGGTTATGATAACTTGATATTCTGTAAAATCAGAAACCCAACCGTTTAGTTTAGCCACCTCTAAAGTAATAGTATCTACTACTGGACAATATTGATTTATTAAAACATGTTTACCATCTAGTCTTTCTATGGTTGCAGTTAAACCTAATATCAATTTATACTGAACTATTTTAAATATAGAAGAGAATGTGTCTGCTGCAAAACGATGAATTTCGTCTAATACCAATAGGTCACATTTTATTTTGGTTTTTGCGGCTGTATTTATAATAGCCACTTCTACATTTAGTCCTAATCCATTACTATCAATATGGTCTAACCACTGAAGTCTTAAAAGGTCAGTAGGAACTACTACCAGTACTCTTATACTAGGATACTTAGTTAGTAACTTTTTAATGGCGTTTAATGCCACACGAGTTTTTCCATACAGTTTTGTTATCGTTAAGCTTTTTATCTTAACTTCTATAACTTTACGCTATAGCTCAGCGTACCTTTTTGTCCACTTATTTCAGTTGGGACAGAAACCACTCTTGGGTCTATTTTATTCTCTAATATAGAGGTTCAAGACCTACGCGTTACGATGGTATAGATTTTTTAGTTTCTATACTTATCTCGGGATTAACATACATCTAATCATCACGACTCAAGCTACAGTCTTCCTCGATATTGGTTTCTAATAATTCAGTAAATTCCTCTACTGAACGGCTACCTTTTTTAAAGAAATTATATAACTTATATTTTCTATCTAAGTAGATAGTACTATTATTGTATATATAATTAATAAACTTAATACTATTTTCTTTATTCCAATCTAAATAAAAGATTTCTTTAGAATGTCTTTTATCATGTTTTAATGAAGCTATTGTGTCAGAATATTTAATAATATTATTTAACATATCCATAGTTCCTAATACTATTACTCTAGGTGTTACTGTATGTATATGTACATATCTAGTAATACAACCATCTCCATCAAAATAACCACGAATGAAATGCTTAACTAAATTTTCTGAAATATTTGGAAACTTTAGAGTTAAAGATTTATTAGGAGTACATCCCAGATTATTTAGAGTAGTCCAAAAATGTTTATTTGCAATACTAAATCTACATCTATTATTATCTATCAGTAGATTCTTATTGTATCCAATAAACTTTTTAAACTTCTCTAAATGCTTTAAATCTTTTATTCCTAAAGATAATTCAAAACCATAGATACTTTTTATCCCTTCTCTAATAGGAGAACTATTAATAGTTCCGTCTGCAAATATAAAGCCTATCCAATAAGCTTTCTCTTCTGTATCTATAGAATCAAAAATATGTTCATTGAATTTAGAACAGTTTTGTTTATTAATTATCTCAATTCCTAACTCTTTAAAATGCTTAGAAAGAGTTCTTCTATCTACTTTTTCCCGATTTCCCATTTGAGTTAATGAGATATCAGTTGTTTGAAATTCAAATGCTAATTTTTCCCAGTCTAAATTTTTCATAACTTGTACATTTTGATTATATACAATGTTACTTAAATTTTAAACCAGTACAAAAAAAAATAATTTCTTAAGGCTGCTCTTGAACTATTATTTAATTATAGCTCAAAGAAAAATTGTAACCCGTGCAGCCTTCTATAGTTCCCTTTCCTTTAGATAATAACCATTTCCTTAAACTTTCCTCCTGACGCTCATCACGAGTTAGAGGAGTAAAAAGGTCTTTCATTAATCAATATTTCTAGTAACATCCCAGCCTTTAGTTTCTGCAACTTTCAGAATTTCGTCAATTTTATCCTCCCATTGTTTTGCCTGATTTTCACATTGATTTTGAAAACGATATAAAACTTTATTAGAAAGCAATTTCAATTGATCGCTGGTTAAATTAGCATATTTATCTCTCTTAAGTCTAAACATAGATCTAAATTCTGCATAACTTAATCCAGTATCACAGATTTTCAAAGTAATAAGAGGATTAAGTCTCAACTCTTTACTTACTACTTCAAGTCTATTTACAGCTTTACCTGTAACAGGGTCTTTTCTGTATAAGTCTTTCTGCATTTCTTGTTGAGTAAACCACAATCCCATTTTAACAATAAAGTTAAGAGTAAGGTGAGAATTATCAAATAAACCCAAAGAATCTAAACAAGCATCCATTACCAAACTAACTGGAACCTGTTCAAAGTCTACTGGCAATCCATTCATTATGTTACCAATAGGATAAGTTTTCAACTCTTCCTGAGTCAATACTTCTTTATTATTCTTAACAATACTCCTCAAATCTTCCAAGCATCTTGTACTTGTATATTGCTTTTCCGCTCTAAGCCATCTAATAAGAAGCTCTGCACGACATCTCTTAATCTGGTCAGATACAATTTCTAGCAAAGTTATACGTCCTGGATTCTTAGAATCAGTATTATACAACATTTGCATACAATGATTATAGAACTTTCTTAATTGGTCATACTCTACATCAACCAATTTAATTTCTTCCTGAACTCCATTTACTTTTGGACCTTTCCATACATAAGTGTTAATGTCATTAGCTTTGTCGTTTAAAGCTTCTTTCAGCTTATCTCCTAATACAGTCATAAATTATACTTTAATAATATTTCATAATTAATCTAATTTAATTGGTTAATCTAATATAATATTGTCACTTCTAGAAACTTTATATTCTCTTATAAACTTAAGAAAAATAATATTAGTATCTTTGTAAGCTACAAAGTCGTTACCGTCGTACCATTTATCTATTCCTGCTTCAACATATTTCAGTTTCGCATAACCTGTGTCATCTATATCTATTACAGATTGTTCCCAATTAGGAAATTGTACACACATCACATAATGATTATCCATATCAGTGTATTCTAGATTCTCAAATACGTAATTTATGTAACCCATTGGGTCTGATGCTTTAGCTACTAACTTAACTTTATATGTTACTTCTTGGGTTTCCACACATCAAATGTGTTAATATCCTCAAACATTTTACAGCCATAAGCTGCAAAGTTGCTAAAGAGTTTATCCATATTAGGAAGACATGGATAGTTTTTGCATCTTACACAACTGCGTTCTGGATGTTTATAGTGAAACCCATCTTTGTCCTTAAACATTACTTCAGCAATAGGCATAATACTATCAATATACACGAACCAGCAGTTCCATATTTTATTATATTCTGCTTTCTTTTTAAGGTTTTATTAAGATTCTCTATGGATCTATTTTTATCTTTAATAACATTATCATAATAAGTAAGTTGTATTTTTCTTAAAGAATCTGTTTTTTCCCAACTTTTATTTATTAGTTTGAGATTATTAATCTCTTTATTTAAAAGTGGGACAGTTTCAGTAAGTTTTTTATGTTCAACGAATATCAGATTTGCTGTCCTCAATTGCTCTCCTGTTATTGTAATCTTCGATGTACTTTGTGAAAAAGAGCAAATTGGCACTATCGGAGCTAGACATAATAATAGAAACTTCTTTCTCATAATTATCATTAATATCTTTTATCTCTGACTCTATTGAATCATTAGATATATTAATACTATCTCTAAATAATGAATCTTGTTTAATCTCTTCAATATGAGGAGGGTTTACCTCCTCAATATTTACAGGTTTCTCAGTATTTAGAATTAATATCAATATAACTAATACGCATACTACTAGACCAGAAATAAGTATTTTTTCACTTCTAGTCATTATAGTTCTTCAACTTATTAGCTAAATCAGTATATTTATTGAGATCAGTTCCTTCTAAAGCCATATTGACTATATTTCTCTCATTTTCATTTAGAGAATTATATTCTTCTTGAGTTTTCTTTTTCTTTTCATATCTAGCCTTAGAATCATTATATCCTTTAATAATTCTTTCTGGATTCTCTTTAACAAACTTACTTTCTTGTTTAAGAAGAGCTTTAATCAAAGTTTTGTTAACAACTCCTTTAACAGAAGAACAGAGAACAGGATTGGAAAGATTATTCAAAGCTTTACGATAAGCAATTTCTCTACCTTTATTTTCATCGAATTTATCTTCTGGATTACAAACAGAATAACCAATAGATACCATTCTTTCTACATAATGTCTTTTATTGTATGATGCATATTCATCATATACATACGAAATAGCTAATTCTAGCTCATCATAATTTTCTGGAGCACTACTAATAGCGCATACAACAAATTTATGTTCTACACCTTTGAAATCAACAAATGAATCAATCAAGTATTCAACTACGTTACTTTTCATAATCATCAATAATTTTATAGCCGTTATTAATTAAATAATCTTCCGGGGCAAATTCTAATGTGAAAAACCTATATATACTATAGTTTTTCTTTTTCAACTTAACATCTTTCTTTTTTAAAGTAATAGGCTTATTAGAAGAATAATGTTTTTCATCTAATAATGAAGCTCCCCAACTCCATATTAAATATAGTTCAGAATGATAAACAAATTTATCGTTGACGTAAACAATATTCTGGTCTTTTTCGTAAGCTTTCTGTAAGATTGTCATAAAATATAGTTACCATTTTAAGAATAAATGAATTTTGTTTCCTATCATAATAGTCATTCCAGGACTTTTCATTATAATGTTTTAAAATGTCTGTAACTCTTACTCTAGAATAGAAAGTTTCACATAAAGTTCTATCATTGTGACATTTATTTCCGTTTATAAAACATCCGCCAAGTAATATTCCATAATGAAAATTACTAGTCTTTATTTTTGTAAATGTTTTATTTATTGGGTCATCACTCCAAATAACTAACTTATATCTAAAACCATCTTTCTTAAGTAGGCTTGCTAATATATATGCAATATAACAGCATCCACCTGCGTTTATGTGATATTCAGAATTTAGATACTTACAAAAACTATCTAATTTCTTAGATATCGCTCTTTGTACTTCCGTAGATTTGTAGTCTAATTTCTTCTTTTGCCTTTTTAAACTCATCTAGATACTGTTTTAAAGTTACAATTTCCTCTTTATTAAATTTTTTACTAGCAGCATATCTACAACACCTGTCTATAGCTACTTCAAGAGGATAACCATATCCTTCTATCTTAAACTCTTTTCTCGGATTCTTCCCTCCTATATCATACAGAAGTTCTAAATCAAAGAAAGGAGAAGAATCGCTTATTGGTGTAAGTCTATAAAAGGAACCTTCAATTACCATTCTCTACTCCTTTAATTAATGATTCAATATAATCAGCTCTAGCTTGTATAGCATCATATAAATCCTTGATACTTTCTGCATTTTCTATATTTTCATAAGTTTCGTCATATATACAAGGGCATACCATCGTGTAGCTTTCTCCTTGTCCGTGTATACAATCTGGACAAAATCCATTAATAGGTTTACATAAATGACAAGTTCTAACACTTCCAAAGCCTGTTATTTCATGTATAACACCTTCAAAATATGCTCCATCTTCTGTATATAATTTGTTATATACCTCTTTTAACTGCTCAATAGTAATACTTTTATACAATTCTACTAATTCTTTAGCAGATTCTAAATTTTTTACCATACTTTTTCTACAATTAATTTGTCGGATTTAATGATTTTATCCCAATCCTTGTAGGAATTAGAAATAATAACTTTATCAAACTTATCAAGAACTTTTCTTAATCCTTGTTCATTAACAGCATGACAAACAATCAAAGTAAATACTCCGTCTGGATATTTCTCTTTAAGTACTTCTAATTCTCCCAAGAAAGTTCCACCACCATCACACAAATCATCAACAAATACAAAATTCTTAGAAGTTAAATTCGCATAATCAATTTCAAAAGATTCAATCTTACCTGTTTTTAAATTACGTTTCTTATTAAAAGTAATCATGCCTCTTTTTTTATAGAATCCATTATTTAAAAATCCTTGATATCTTTCTCTAGAACCTTCATCTGGATATATTATAGTAGAGTCTTCTGGGAAGTCGCAGTCCAATGTACATAAGAAATAATTTCCATAGGACCCCATTAAATCTACTGTTTTATCTGAATGAGGTTCAAGAACTTCCACATCATAGCAACTAAAATTCTTAAGTATATTACTTACAATTTTTAGAGAAAAAGGTCTATTAAAATCCATTACTCTATCCATTCTCATAGACATTAAATAAGTAATATATAAGAACCATTTTACTTCATGTCTGCTAAGAATATCATTAACTTGCATTAGAATAAATAATTCATCTGCATTAGTTACTCTACAAATAACTTTTATTTCTTGTTTTCTATCAATTTCTGAATCAATAGATATTTGTTTTTCTCCATCAGGAAAAGAGAAAATAGTGTAAGAGGTTCCTTCTCTAGTTAATTGTGCTGCATTAACTTCTAGAAAGTCTAACTTATTTGCCTCACATAATTGCTTTATAGTAAAACTTTTTCCTGATCCACTTTCTCCAGTTAATATAAAGTGTGGTCTAAGTCTGCACTGACTGTTTTTAAATATTTGAAATATTCTATTTATTTCTTTTATTAAAGTTTCTTGACCTATTATTTTATTCATTTTCCAAATAAAATTTTATAAGAACGTTTTTTATTTATTCCACTGCCTTTATTATACCATAGTATTACTTTATCACCAGCAAAATCTATACTAGGTTCATAATGAATATAGATTACTAATACAATTAAAAATATAAATATTTCCATACTAAATAACGTGTAAATCGGTAAAAGGAATATCATTCCCTATATAGGAATATATTCCAAACCAACTAAATATTACCCATAAAGACTCTTGAATTTCTTGACCCTCACAATAATCTACTGGATAAATTCTTTCTATAAGCTCTTTATAACAGAGAGTGTATTTCTCTAAATTTTCTTTTCTCTTTCTCTGATTTTCAGTATTTAAAATATCTGCACCAGATTTAGTTAGAGTTATAGAAACAGTTTCATTTAATTCCATGTTTATTTCGTTTTGATAGAACCAGGTCTTGTTGTAGCAGCTTGAAATGTTTTAGACTGTTTTTCCCACCATTGAATTTTCTGTTCTAGATACTGCTTTCTTTTTTTGTACTTCATAATAAATTTTGTTTAAGAATGTTTAATACTTCTGATTTAGGAACATTGTATTTAATCCATATGATTTTTATATTGTTATTATCACAATATTCCTAAATTAACTAATCTCTTTTCTGCTATTTTTCTAGAGAAAATGGAATTAATCTATTAGAACATTTAAAATAATCACATTCTTCATAATGCTGTTTTCCGTTATATTCTATATATACATCTCCTACTTTAAAATCAATAAAATATTTTTTATCATCAATTTTAAGGTAAAAGTTATGGATATATGAAATATTATTTTCCTTTAACCAATTTTCTATAAAAATTTCTCCTAAAGATTTAGGTTTACATAAAGGACATCCTGACTATCTTAAAAAATCTCCAGGTCTTATTTCAAAAAATCCATGAATAGGACATCCTATAGTTACTTTAGTATCATTATTTTTATATTCTACCTTGGAATAATCAAAATTTTTATTAGGAAATCTATCTTTACATTTTTGTATAAAAAGTTCATTATTTAATTTTCTATTAGTTATTCCATTTTTAATACCTTTCCATGATCCATTTTTCAAACGACTTGCTGAAACTGTTACTTCTCCTAATACAGGATGTATTACTATTACAGAACAACGCCATCCTGTATATACAGTTTTACTAAAGTCACAGCTAGGATATAATTTCTATACTCGTTCTAAAAATTCACTCTATGTTAATTTTCTCATAATAATTTTCCTATTTAATTTATGACTACCATGCTTGTTTTGCTTGTAACCATTTAACTCTTTTACTGTACTTCATAATTTTTAAATTTTAATTAATCCCAAAATGTTCTAAACCAATATTCTCTCATTTTACAATATAGATACCAAGCTTTTTCTTCTCTCAAAGTTGATTTACTAATATTTTCAAAACACTTTTCTGAGAGTTTATCCTTTCTAAAGTATCTATACTTGTTTTTAGTATTAACATAGATAATACCTTGATCTATTTTCTCCCAATCAAAGTCTTTATCCATACTTATATCAAGTAAACGAAGTGTTAAATTGATTCTTTCGGCATCACGTATGTTGTCTACATGAAGACCTTTATTCTTGATATAATCCCCCATCTTTTTAAGAGCAGCTCTCTCCATGTCAAGAATAAAACCATAATCCCAAGGCTCAAATTTAACAGCAGCTTTTACTACTGATTTACATTTACATTTTCTAAGTTTCATACTAATTGAGATGCTTCATTAGCTAATTTGTCAGCTAGGTTATTATATTCGTTTCTATCATGTCCTTTTACCCATTCAAATCTTATGTCTGAACAGAATGAGGAAGTTTTTTCATAAACTTTATCATAAGCCTGCCATAAATTTACGTTAGCTTTTCTTTTCCAACCTTTAGTCGCACAACCTATAACATATTGAGAATCAGTATAAATAATAACTGATTTAATAGGTCTGCTAACAGCATTTAAAGCTGTTATTACAGCTAATAGTTCACATTTATTATTTGTAGTATTTTCTATTTTTTTACTGAATGTATGAACTTTTTCTCCATTTAAAAGAAATACTACACTAATTCCTCCAGTATTTCTTAATGGACTAAAAGCTCCATCAGTATAACATTCTAGAACTACTTCCGGTTTTCCTTTCATTCACTCCTATAAATTTTTCTAGAGCAGCCCTATAAAGGGTTGTTCTAGAGATAAATAGATTACTGTAAAGTGTCACAAACTGCTACAGTATCATTCATTACTGAATCCATTACTGTAGAATCATTTACTACCATAACTGAATCAACGTTACTTACTTCTTTATCTGAATTTGCAACATTTCCACAAGCTGACATAACAGCAATCATACTAAAGAGAAAAATAAATTTTTTCATTGTTAATAAAATTTTAAAAGTTAAACATCAAAATAAAAAAAGAGTGGTTACTGTATCTGTGCTTCATAAGATACTTTCACCACTCCCTATTACCATAAAGGCTTGTACCGTTATTAGGTTGGTCAACCTCCCTCTTCATCTTGTTGAGAATTTGGGATAATAGTCACCAAGTTTAAAGATTACTTGTAACTGAAGCACTAAAAGTAGAGTAAGTTTCACCCCTTACTCAATCGTAACTACAACAGTCCTGTATTTCTACACTCCCGATGTAATATTCGCAATAATCGCAAAATAATTTCTTATAATTAATATTGATAGGATTCAAACCTACATTGTGTCTATAGCCACACTATATGAGCTTTGTAACTTACAATACGACTTTACGTTTACCTTCAGTTACGAGATTAAAAGTCTCTTAGTTTTCATATGGCGTCTATTCAATTTCGCCACAATATTTATAAGAAATTATTTTACGATTACGTAACTCCTTCAACACATGGTTGACGAGATATGTAGGAAGCTAACACGCAGACAAAAGCAAGAACCAAGGCAAAGACCCGATTATACTAGCAAAGACAAAGATAAAGACTAATTTGAGAAATATAACTTCTCATATTGTATAAAACTTTGTATAATCGGCGAATAATTTTTGGTTACAGATTATAAATCTGATAAAAATATGCTTTTATTTTAATCCATTTTAAATTTTGTTAGCCTCCTACAGAAAAACTTCTAATTACTTAGAAGAATCGCATTGTTTCTGAATTTCCTTAAATGTATCAAGGAGATTAGAAGGCAATACAATTTTTAGTTTAGAGATTCTTTCTCTTTCAGAAGTAACCCAGTTATTAAAGTCACTTCTAGCAACCCTCATAGCTGAATTATATTCATCATATTGTTTATTATATTCGTCTACTTTTCTTCTGAACTCTTGCTCTCGTTCCATACTGATTCTATTGACATCAGCTTGAATCTCAGCTTTCATAGCATTAAGTTCTTTCTCATAGGAACGATAAATTTCCTGAAGTTCAAAGAATAATTTCTCTACATCTTTACTATCTACTGTAGGATAATAGTAATAAAGAATAAGATCTCTACCAGAACCTTCTTTGGTAATAGGACTATTCTCTATATTATGCATTTCTTTTCTAGCTTTAGAGAAAGCTCCTTTAGGGTGAATATATTTACCATATGTAGAAGCAAATGCTTCAAGTTTAAGATATTTATTTCTCTTGTTAATATCCCAAGAATTAATAACATCTTCCTCTAAAACAGAAACTGCATATTCTGGATACTCTGGAGTACTTGGCACACCATATCCAGTATCTTTAATCCATTTCTCTAATGTTAGAGATTTTAGACTAATTAACTGAGCATCTTTTTCTTTAATTGCTTCTCTTACCCAAGCACAGAAAGCATTCATCTTAGAAATTTGTTCCAAATTTTTCTTTACAGAATCTAGAGATTTCCATCCCTTAGACATAATCTTTTCAGGAGATTGAGAATCAATAGATGAAACACAAGTTTTATATAGTTTTATACTATTTAATGATTCTGTAATAGATTGAATCATTTCCTGTGCTACATTAGCATAATAGTTTGCAGAAGTTGAATTTAATCCTTCTGCTCCAAAATAAACATTATTCATATTTTACCTAATTTTGTTAATTGTTTTAAAACACTTTCATGACCTTCTATAAAACCAGCTCTATAAGCATTTCTTATTAATGCTTTAAAAGATTCTAGTTCTTTATTTGACTTTAAGAAGTTTTCTTTATAAAGCTTTTCTAATTCCTCAAGGTATCTTTCCATAAGTTTATAATCTTATTGTAAAACCTAGATTAGTGACGCAGAAGGGAGTTGAACCCTCAATCCCAAATGGGCACGGGTGTTTAAGACCCGTCTGTATACCAATTCCAGCACTGCGCCATTATACACAGAGGGCAGAAGTTGTTTCTACCCTAACTGTGTATCAATAATACATCTACGAATGTTAATTCGTTAGTTAATAAATGTTATTTTCTATTAAATAGAAAATTATTCCAATTCAGCAATTTTCTTTTTCAATTCTTCAATAGAAAGATTTTCAAGACTAGCTTCTTCTTTCTTAGCAAGAATTTCTTTCAATCTGTTCTTTTCAGTCAATCTCTGTTTCTCAGAATCTTTCTTAACCTTCTCTTCAAGTTTAGTGTTGATGATATCTTTCAAGATATCTAATCTCAACTTAGAAACCTTATCTTCTGGAGTCGTTTCAGAGATAAATGACTTCTTAGGATTCTTAGAAAGTTGTTCATCAATGGCTACTGCCATTTTATCTAGAGCGGTCAAGCTCAAATCCCACAAATCTTCTACACTCAAGTTTCCTTTTACTGTTGCAAAACGCAATTTTGTTTTAGATGCTTCTTTATACATAATTAAAATTTAATTTTAAAAGGTTTATTATTAACTTTAATAATTACTTCATTAGATTGAGTAAGAGAGAATCCCAAACCACTAAGCTGGTCATCACTATACTCAGTTTTAGCTTTAGAAGCTAATGCTTCAAATACTCTTCTATGATTTCTTTCAAGGTCACTTCTCAGATATTCGTTAAAGAAACCTCTTACAGGGTCAGGATTTTTACATCCTTCAATCATAAAGAATAAGTGTTTATTACCCACTTCATTTCCTTCCCAATGATTAGGTGAGAACATAATAGATGATACTTTCTGGAACTTCATAGTATCAACATTCCATTCCTTAGTAGACTTAACTGAAGTAGAGCCTTCTGGAATAATAGGCTGAATAGATATAGTCTTATCTTTAGCTACTATAATATTAGCAACTTTTACAACTGTATCAACCATTTTATTATAGTTAAACTTATGAAGTTCTCCATTAATTTCAATCTCTACTTCAAAACCTACATCGACACTTTCTCTTTTATTAAAGTTATTAATATAAACAGTGTAAGTTCCCACATTCAATCTATTAGGATCTGTCCACACAACATTTTCAACAGCATCTCTAACTGGACGATTAACATTCATATCAACATCAAGAGTTCCTCCAGAAATACCATGTCTGTTACCAAAATAAATTTCTCCTCCTGCTGGTTGAACTACATGTAAATCCAAATCATCCAAATTAAACCAGTGAAGAGAAGCACGCATAAATCCATCGACATTACCACCTGCAGCTTTAACTTTCTCTTTAAATGAGTCAGCAAGAGAACCATTATAAACCCATGCAAAGTTATTATTCCACTTAAATAAGTGTCCTGCATCTGGGTTTTCTGGAGCGGTTAAAGTTACTAAATTAGGAATATGTTTGTTTTCAACAAGAATAGAAACATCAGTAGAGCCTGGAAGAATATCTTTCAAGAACTTATCTACAGATACTTCTTCAGCTTTAGTAAATGTCTTAGGATTAACAGTAGCTTCAGATATTAGAGATTCAAACATTCCTCCTTTCATCTTAGCTTTAGTATCTCTGTTTACAAACAATACGTCATTAACAGAAATATCTTCTACTTTAGCATGACGACGAGGAAGTGCATCAGTAAGTCCTAATTCTTCTACAGTCTTCTGAGCAGCTTCAATCTGTTTCTTAGTAATTAATGCTGTAGGTCTTTTATAGTTAGAAGGAGCCATAATACTTTCATAAGCTCTTACAGCTCTTTCAAGATCCATTCCTTCACTTAGGTTAATAAGCAAAGTTCCCATAGCTGTATTTCTAATTTTAGCTACTTGAGATTTATAGTTTAACCAACAGTAATTAGAAAGGTTAGAAGTTGGAGCAGTTTTCTTAATTCTCAAAAATTCTTGTAGTCCTTTAAGGAATTCAGCACCACGATAGAGAGAGTTATCTTCAATCAAATCAATAACTGTTTCTACTGATTCGTCAGTAAGTTCTTTAATAGAACGCTCAAGAACTTCTTTTCTTGCTCTTACATCACCTCTATAACCATCTACAGTATCAAATTCAAGATTTCTTTTGTTAAATTTAAATCTTTCTGGAATGGTTACATAAAGATGATGCCAAGTTCTTGTAGTACCATCAGTAAGTAATTGAACATTATGGTCACAACCAAGAAATTCATTCACATCTTGAATAAAGATATTACATATAGCAGCTTGTTTAACTAACTTAGCCATTTCCTGAGCAGCTTTCTCGAATCCAGGAGAATGAACATCATCCCAGAAAGTTTTAGTTTCATAAGTCAATGGGTCAATAGCTACTACCTTTCCATAATGTCTAATGAAGGACTTACAAGCATTACAATTATGTTGCTGCCTTTCATCTGGGTCATCAAATGAGAGAAGATAAGCCGTCCAAAGCAAATCTTTATCTACATTAACTACAAAAAGGTTATCACTAATCATATTGTTAAACGCAACTTCTACATCTTTCTTAAATCTGATAAATTCCATAATTATTTCTTTTTGGTTAGTATATTGTGATTTAATTTTCTTAAAGTTTCAGAAGGTTCTTCATAAAATTTATCTTCACCTTCTTCAACTATGTCATAAACATAGAGAATTTGTTGAAATCTCATGTCGGAATAATTATCCATAATCTCAACAATTTTGCGAATAATGGCTAAGTTATCTTTACGTCTATCATTAATCATTTTGAAAATGTTCTCATTATATTAAACTCCGCTTTTCTGTTCAATTTCATATTTCTTTAAAATCTTGTTTTCTAATGATTTTAATTTGGTGATATAATCTGGATCTTCTGCATAATTTATTCTCTGTAAGAATCCATAATAGTCTTCTCCTTCTTTATATCTATTTAAGATATATCTCTTATAAGCGAATATACAGCTAATCCAGCTATCAAACTTGAAATATTTCATTTCATTTGAATTATATAATCCAAATAAATTGTAGTTCTCTAAACATAATCTTGATTTAAAATTTCCAGATTCTAGTATTGCTTGGGCAGTAATAATAGCTGGATTTGGAAACTCGTAATGCTTTAAAGTTTTATACAAAACTTCTTCATTTACTTCTTCTAGGAGATAGAACGGATGTTCAGGAAGTAATACTACATTTTCTATACTATATACATTTTTGTGCATCCAATGATGCCAAGAATATCCGACAAAAAATCCGAATATTATACTAAAAATCAAAATTAATCCTCTTACTTTCATTTTATTTATTTTAAAGTTAGTGTATACAAAAATACCCCAGTAATTATTGATTACTGAGGTAGTCAGAAACTAGTCTATAAGCTTCTTGTAATAAACTTATTGTTGGTTTCATTTTATTGTCTATTACAATTATTTTATAAATATTGAGAACTTCTTTATAATAAATGGAAGTACAAGTTAAGAAGATTTGAACATCTTCATTAATACTTCCAGTATTGAATTCCTGTTTAAATAATTGAGACAAAGCACTTATTTCTTGTATATTCCAAGTAGATTTTGGCTTCTCTAATGTTTTTAACATTAATGAAGAACATTTATTTCTTTTAACTTTAGAGTTTATTATTTCTCTATTAAAAGTTAATGCACTCTTTTCTGGAGAATTATTTAATGCTTGCTGAATCTTAGTAACAGCAGGCATTTCACCAGTAGAAGAACCCTTTTGTATGGGTTCTTTTAATGCCTTGATAATAGATAATGGAGAAATAAAATCTTTAATTTGTTGAGCATTCCACAATAGTAATTTTCCATTATTATCTCTGACAGTAACCATATATTTAGTCCCGCCATTGAAAGGAATTACTACTTGCAAATCAGCATCAGTATTTTTGCTAAAATGGTCAGATACTCTAATTTTGATGTTTCCTACAACAAAATATCTAGACTCTGTTGTTTCTGCATAAATAATGCTGTCTGCGGTTGCTTGTAAATACTTTTCTAATCTAGTCATAAAAATTTATTAATTTATTAAATGATCCGACTGTGGACTCACAACAACTTGAATCAAGTACTCTACAGATTGAGCTAAGCCGGAATTGTATTAATCATCAGAATAGGTACTAAGACGAATTCCACTAATCATAGTCATAAATCCCATAATACCTATTCCAGCACAATGGTCTCCAGATAACCCGTCTTTAAATACTATAGTAATTACTATTAAAGCAAATCCAAGTATTATTGTTACTAAAGATACTATTATATTTTTCATTTTATTATTTTATTTATTATATCATAAGCAAAATAGCATATTCCAGCTATAGGAATCCAAATAAGACCTCCTATACAAAAAGCATAAATATATTCTACAGGTTTTGTTATTGTTAAACCTATCAAATAACAAGGTGCTATAATTACTAAATAAATTACTACTGATAGTATAGGGGTTAAAATAATCTTTAATAATGTTTTCATTTTAATTTTCTTTTTTGTCCATGATACTCTATGCCTCTAAATGAGGTTTCTTCATCAAATCCCAATCGTTCAATAGTTAAAGAATTTTCTAATTTTTCTTTTTCTTTTTGTAAACGATTATAAGTTCTTAAATATTCTTCATTCTTTAGTTGTTGTTCTTTTTTCCATTTCTTACGATTTTTCTTTTTAATCCTTTTATATTCAGCAGTATAAATCTTTCGATCTTTATAAGACATTCTTTCAGGCTCTTTATATTCGCAAGGTATAAAGCATTTAGATATATTACTATGTAACCATTCTGAGCATTTTGTTTTAGTATTTTTGTAATACGCATTTTCAAATGCTATTATGATATTTCTAGTAATTTCTGCTTCGTGTGTTAAATATAAAACATCATAAGCACTATTTCCAAAGAATATTTTAAAGGTATTATAGATTTCGTCAGTTATTGGGTATTTTTCAATATTCCATTTATATTTGACTGGGGTTGATCTTTTAGGTTTTTCTTTTACTTTATATTTCTGAATATTATAATTTTCATCAACATAAAAACCTCCTCTAAAATTCCCATGCCAATCTCTATCTTGATTAAATTTCTCTAAAAATATTTCTCTTGCTGTTAAGTTATAGGCTTTTATATTTCCATATCTTTTTAAAAAATCAGAATATACTTTACCAAAAGGTTTTCCAATAGATTTATTTAAGATAGTTCTAACAATTCCTTTTAATGAACCATATTCATCACAGCCATGCCACCAATGTTTAAAATCATAAGTATGGCTTCTTCTCATACATTCCCTATATTTAGGTACTTGAACATTAAATTCTTCCATATTTAACATATTAAAGTTTGTGGACACGCAGAGGTTCGAACTCTATCTTCCAGATTATCGTATCCTCTGCGAACTTTCATTTAAATTGCCATAATTTTCAGTAAGAGCGTGACAATTTGGACATAAAAGTTCTAAGTTATCTTCATTATTATTAAGACAATTTCCATCTTTATGATGAACTTGTAATGGAATTAATCCAGAATAGGGATTTGTTTCATGCCATCTGCATTTACAACATTTACTATCATATTTCTCAAAAATATATCTTCTAAGATAATTTGATAATTGATCATTTCCCTTAATTCCTGTTTCTTCTCCATTTTTCCATCTTTCAATATAAGTTGTATAGGCATGTTCTTGTTGACATTTATACGAGCAGTATTTTTTATTTTCGGAAGGTAATTGTTTTCCACATACTAGACAATAACGAGCATTTTTGTTCTTATTAAAATGTTCATTATTATTAATTGTTCTTCTTTTTGGGAGTTCTATACCTAATTTCTTAGCTTGTTTCTTAATATTTGCCCCAGTACAACCATATCGTCTACCTATTTCCTCGTAAGATAATTTATCTTCAAAGATAAGTTGTTCTAATTCTTCTTTAATATATTTACCCATAAGTGGACCGTGTGAGATTTGAACTCCTCTTTCATCTTGCAAGGATGATGTGCTCCCAGGTTACACTACACAGCCCATGTTACAAATTTTCTTTTTAATTGGTGAATATTTGCTAAAATGTCCACGACTAGGATTCTGTCACCTAATCACACCAGATAAGTTTTTGTATTGACATTTACCTATACCTCGCCAAGGCTGGCTTCAACTTAAACTCGGAACAGATTTTTGTGGGTATGGTAGGATTCGAACCTACTATCTTCTGCTTAACAGCAGTAGCTTATACCACTTAAGCTTCACTCCAATATCATCCTCTTACATCTGTAAGTACCCCTTTGGTACTTACCTTTTCAATGATACATTATTTTCTAATAATTAGCATTCCAGTAGGAGTCATAGCATATGTCTCTTCTACCTTGTTAATGTACCATTTAGTTGCTTTCTTCACGAGATTCATTACCTTTTTCATAAAATTTTAAGTTTTAAGTTAATAATTAAAAATCTAGATAGAGCTGCAAGAAGGAAGTCGTTGCGGATACAAGATTCGAACTTGTGACACCTTATGAGTGTTCCAGCTTATGAGACTGGCGAGATAGACCACTTCTCTAATCCGCGATATTAATTAATTATAAAAGAGAATTTAGATTACAATTTTTAAACTTATCTTTTAGAGCAGAGTAACAGATTCGAACTGTCTCCTCGACCTTGGAAGGGTTACGTGCTGACCATTAAACACCAACTCTGCAAATGGGAGTTATACGATACCCCCAAAACGTATATATATAGTTTAGTTAAGTGTTAATCCTTGAGCATCAATTTCTGCAACAATCTTAATTGCTGCAATTTTAGAAGGATTTCCCTTTATTTTATTATAAAGAGTAATATCCCTTGCTTCATTAACTTGGTCTGGAACATTCATTTTTGACTTTCCCTTTTCAACAGTTTTCCAAGATACTACTTCGCATTTAGTAATATCATAGACACTATCATTTCTATCTATATATACTTTAAAGAAATTCTTTTTGTAGTTGAATTTTTCAATTCTTTTAAAGTTCTTTACTGTTGCATGAAATTTCAAATCACAAGTTCCGTTTTGTTTAAAAATCAATTCTGCCATAAAATTAATTCAATTAAAATTAAACTCAAAGTTAAAAATTGTTAATCCTCTATTTTATAGAAAATATTAGGATATTTATCAAGAATTTCAGTTACAAACTCTTCTGCTTCTTCAACAGTATCAAAGTAATAACATTCTTTATGCTCTTTAGAGAATTTTAATATAACATGAGGATTGTAATATACTACCCCATTCTCTAAATAAGCTTCATATTTTGGTAATTCCCTTACCATTTCTTCTTCAGTATAAGTATCTAACCAAAATTCCCAATAATCATAAGGCTGTTTCCACCAAAGGAATTTATGAACGCCTACTTTATGTTCCCAATGTGGATCTATTTCCTTTTTGAGAAAAATAATTTCTCTAATTAGATTCCCATTAATATATTCTGCCATAATCAATCATAATAATCCGGACAATCGGACCCATTTAGATTTTTATAATTTTTATCACAATTTCCATGATTAAAATGTGTACAAGAGAAACAATCAAACCAAGTAATGGGTTCTTCAGCTTCTTGTTTTACCCGTTTCTTGGAATTATGTCTGTCTTTTCTATTCTTAATCTTACTTTCTATTTTTTCCATTGTAGTTCTATAAGGAACTGTACAATTCTTTAAAATCTTAGCATACTTGCTATCATTCAAAAAATCTACAATAGATTCACAGATTTTACGATTTTTCCTAGTTATTTTTCCACTCTTTATTCCATTAACAGGAATATACCAATGCATACCAGAGTTATAAACTCTCTTAACTCTTGAAAGCCATTTTCTTTTAGATTGCTCTCTTCTTTCTCCTCTAGTCTTCATAAATTAGGATTAACAAATTAATAGGTTTTTAATTCTATTCTTTCGTCTACATATCTTCCAGTAGCTATAATAGTACAACCTTTAGGAAGATTCCACTTTCTTATAGTTCTAATTAAAGCCTTAACACTTCTACATTTCCAACAACAACTACTTGTCCAAATACCTAATTCATCAGGCAATAGAAATCTTTTAATATAAGAACTATAGTCTAGAGAATAATCTTCTAGATAGACATCAATAAAGAAATAATATTTTCTTCTCCTTTGGTCTCTATAGAGATAGTTTTTATGTTTCATCCAGTAATATCTTTTAACTATCTTTATTTTAGATTTCTCTTCTGGATATTTAAAAGTATCATATTCACTGGTTCCATTCAAGACAGAATCAACAAATTCATTATAGACTTCTCTCATTCTTTGCTGAACAAATTCAAACGGACAATCTTTAATAAGAAAGTAATCAAGACTTTGTGGAGTATTCATTACTGGTCTTTCACATACTTCCATATTTTCTTTAGTCCAATAATTATATACATAGTTGTATACATGAATTACTGTACCATTAGGACAAGTATATGTCTTATTCTTTGCCCACTCTAGAAATTTCTGATATTCTTCATAATCAGAAAGATAAGTTTTATCTATTCCTGCCATATTAATATAAATCTTTAGAACATAATAATTTAATATTAGGAAAGGCTCTACTTTCTTCATTTATTTGTCCAGCTTCTAAGGCTATTTTATAACCTTCTTCTCTGCTTACAAATCTTCCTTTAGAAGTGTAGAAGCCTTGAGCATTTGGTGTAATATCCATTTCATCAGGAAACCTTTGATAAATATCATGATGTCGATAACCTAACTCTATATCAAGTATATCATTAGTTCCTTCATGATATGGATTTCCACAGGATTCTCTCCTTTTTAACCTCTTAACAGCAGCACACAAAATATATTCTCTGTTCATTACCAGTCAGTACATAAAGCAAGTTTAATAGTTTCTTCTCCTAATATACCAATAGCTTGTTGAGCAAGTTCCTTTGATTTAAAATAAACTATATCAGAAATATAAACAGTCGCACAACCAATTTCTATTTTTCTATTACATATTCTAAGATAATATTTATTTTCTTCATAAGTACTATTCCAATTAGGTTGCCAATCACCATTAAGATATTTAGCAACATTCATTAGTTGAATAATTGCTAACAGTTTTTTTACCTGTTTTTCAGAAGTACAGTTACTTCTAAACTCCCTATTATTCAAAAGAATCATACTATCAAGATCATCTACCCTTTTGCGAGCCCATCCCGTATTGTCCATATAGTATATAGGTCTATCAAAAAACAATTCTTCATATACATCATCAAGAGAAAGTTTCTTTCTAAATCTAACCTCTCCATCAACTATATAGGATTCCATTCCTTCAGGAACCTCTATTTTGACTCCATTTATTTCCATGTTAATCAATCATTAGATAATCTTTAACCAGCTGTTCATTATTTTTCAGGAATTCATTACGTTGGTATGCTGTGTGAAACGATAGAAAATGATATGTATTACTTAATTCTATAGATTTTATTCTATTACCCACTCTTTGAATCATATATTTTAGCTTTTTATCGGACCATTCTTTATCAGTAATTTCTCCTCCGTAATAAGGCATAAGCTGAGAAATCATAGCCATAGCAAGCATAGATTTAGCTACTTTTTCTGATGCTACTATATTTCTATTATTATTATTAGCTAATATACTATGAATACCTATTATTCCACTAGCAGTCCCTATATAATAACCTTTAATAGTAGTGTTAGTATCAATTAAATCTTGATAGGTTCTGATTACTGGCTCTTTCTTCTCTTCTTTTTTCTCGTCTTTTTTCTCTTCTTTTTTAATGATTTTAACTTCGCAATCGTCTGGTATTTCTATTGTTACTGTTTTCATAATTTTCTATAATTTTTTCTATACTATTTAAAGTACCTTTTATTGATTTATTTACAATTCCATATATTATAAATAACTCTTTTGCCTTTGTTTCATTAGATTTACCTTTTCCAAACAATATATCTTTTGCTTCAGATATAATTGCTTCGATAGGTCTATACATATCTTCAGTAATATAAGGTCTAAGATACTCTATAAATTCAGCTAATTCATCGCTTTTCTTCTTTTTCTTTTTAGGGATATAATAATCTATTATCATATCAAAATCGTATTTCAACATAATATCAGATTTATCAATAACATCTAAATAATCAATAACTTGACTTTCAATAGATGTTTCTGATAATTTATATCCTAAAAATTCTTCTCCTGGGATAACTTCAAAGTTATGCTCAATAGGAACAATTTTTCTAACTATCTTATGATTACTTAATGCTACAAAACATACCTTAGTTACCATATTCTCTTCAATGCTTCTAAAATGCCGAAACTTAATGCATCTTCAAATGAATCAAATTCAGCATTATCCCCATACTTACCAGTAGATTTATTAGACCAGCAATCATCATCATTCGGTTCATAGAACAATACTTGAACTAAGTAATTAACTCTAGTCTTATAAGCTTCGTAGGTAATTTGTACATAACAATTATGCTTCTCTCTTAGCCATTTCTGAGTTTGATATAGAGTGGGTCTTGAAATCCTATATTCCTTTGGAAAACTATTATTGTGATTTTCTTTAAATCCAGAATTAAATATAACCCCATTTATATTATACCACGAATTACAAGGTTCATTAAAACCTTTTTCTTTGAGAAGCTTTGCTATTTCTAATGTTACAAAATCTTTTTTATTCATTTTTCAATTTTCTTACTTTAATAATTCCAGTACCTCTACAGGTTCCACAAGTCTCAGTATCACATAAGGCTCCAGGACCGAAAGTTAAAATACCAAGTATAACTCTGTCTCCAGTAGACATTTTTACAGTGCCCACACCATTACAATGTGGGCAATATTTTTCAATATATTCTACTTGTTCCACTTTCTGTATTGTACATGAATCATCACATGATACTAGAATACATACTAACAGAAATGACAAATATTTAATCATAACTATTTCTTAATTTTTAATTGTTCTACAGGAATACCAAGTTTATCAGCAATTTCTTGCATAGTAAGTACTACTTCTTTAGATTTTTCCCAAAGTACTTTACCCCTACTTAATCCACCTAACTCTTCAGAAGTTAAATCATATATACAAATTATTTTATGGGAATAATATTTAATAAAATATTCAATAGCACTCCAACTACTTTTATTATAACAAATCAGTCCTAATCTCCCATTTAAAAGAGGAAATACAACATAAGATAATTCTTTATCATTATCTTGAATTTCAATAACCATTCCTGGTTTAATTTCTACTCCATTTATTACATATTTTGCCATAATATTTTTTCTTTTATAAGTAAAACCTTTCAATTTAGCAGCCTTTCTAAGAATTCTTCTACATCAGTTACTAATTCTCTATCATGAGCTTTGATACATCCCATTGAAAAATTCGTACAGTTTCCGAATAATCCATATCTATTAATACATAATAACGGTGATTTATAGAAACTGTCTATATCATTAATACTATAACCCCATTCTTCAAGATAAGGTTTAATGTACTCCCATAATTCAAGAGTACATTTAATACAAGGTATTTTATCCATATACTTAATCTCCTAATGTTAAATATATCATATAAACTGAAAATATGCTTACTGCAATGAGCATTATATAAGGCATATAATCTAATATTAAAGCAATTAAAAACATAATTAAACCCGCTGCTATAATCATACCTAAAAGTGTTATTACAGCTGTTAATAATCTAAATAAATCCATAACTCTTATAAATAACAAAAGCTTGCTCCTATTTCTAAGAACAAGCTATAATACAACAAAGTAGAGCAGGTGAGACTCGAACTCACACACCTTTCGGTGCTAGATCCTAAATCTAGCGTGTTTCAACCAAGTTTCGCCACTACTCCAACATTAATCATATATAGGCTGATTAATCCAATAATCAGCTTCAATATCTTCAAATATTTCCTTTACTTCTTCATCTGTTAATTCTTCCATAATTATAAGTTTTTATCGTGGACTAGGTGGGATTCGAACCCACAATCTTCAGTTTATGAGACTGCTGCTTCAACCTCTTAAGCTACAAGTCCTAATAAGTTGCTCTAGGAGAGTACGATTCTCCAATTTCAGAACCAAAACCTGACGTGTTGCCGATTACACCATAGAGCAATGTGTAAGGAAAGACTTTTTTATCTTTCCGTTACAATTATATTAAACCAATTTATAACCTCCAACACAACTCCACATACTTTTACGATTATTAACATCTTTTAAGATATAGTAATAATCGAGGTATGTATAAGACATTCCAATTAGAGTATAAGTATTACCATCATTCATTTTGACTTGCTTTCCAAAGAGATTTCCCATATTTCTGAACCATACGGGAAAATCTCTTCCAAAACCATCCTTTATTTCATTATTAGCTAACTTTTCTCCATCGAATATCTCAACTTCTTCTCCTTCATTATATTTCCAAGTATTATTTATAAATCTCTCATATTCCCAGACATTATATCTTTCTTCATAATTTCTTTCTTCTGGTTTTTTAGCTAATGCGGGTTCAGCTATCTTTTTTAATTCTTCAGCGATTTCTTTTCTTGTCATAATGGTAATAATTGATTTACTTTTCTATATTTTTAGATACTAAACATATAATCTAAATATTTAAAGTTAAATGCGGAGGTAGCTGGATTCGAACCAGCTAAATACCATACCTCCTATCATAGGGACTTGTTATACTTTACTATTAGATTAGTTAGTCCTTATGCACAAGAATTACTTCACTTCTTCAAAAGTATCAGTAGTTTCTTCTTTAGTTTCAAGCTTCTTTCCTTTTACAATATTCTGAACAGTTTCCTTGAACGGAATAGATTCAAGAGTTTTCAACATCGGGCTTACACTTTCAGCAATACTTGTCATAAACTGAGCAGCAGTATTCTCGTTACCATATACAGTAACATTACCCAGATTGATATGTTCATACATCTTAGCAGAAGCTGCGGCAATTTCCTTATACTGGTCAACAGTCTTATACTGTACAACCATGTCTGGTGTCATACCATTAGCAATCATTTCCTTAACTGCCAATGCAGGAGCCATTTCAATAGCCTGGACTTTATCAGCTTCAGCCATCAAAGAAGCTCTTTTACCTTCAGCTTCAGCAAGAAGTTTCTTACGAGTACCTTCAGCTTCTGCTTCCATCTGCAATTTAGTAGCATCTGCTTTAGCTTCTGCTTCTTTCAGAATCCTAGCTGCTTCAGCTTCTGCTTCAAGAATTGCTTTCTGTTTTACTGCTTCTGCTTCAATAGTAACTTTCTCTTTTTCCTTCTGAGCAGGAACAATAGTCTCAGCATGCAATTTAGCTTCCACAGCAAGAGCCGTAGCTTCATTTACTTCAAGCTGTTTTTCTTGTTTTGTTTTCTCAATCTGCATCTGAGCTTCTACTTTAGAAGTACCTGCAACTTTCTCAGCTTCTGCTGCTGCTTGTGCAGCTTCTCCTTTAGCTTTAGATACCTCAATAGTAGCCATATGTTCTGCTACACCAGCTGATTTACCAGCTTCTGCTGCTTTCTGTCTCTTTTCAGATTCATACTGTGCAACAGCCGCTTCCTGCTCATTAATTGCTTTCTGAGTTTCAGCCACCTGTTTCTGTTTAGCTTGTGCTACACGAGTTTCCTTTTCAGCCATAGCTTCTGCTTTTCTAGCATCTGCCTCAGCTTGAGAACGTGCAATATTAGCTACTGCTTCAGCTTGAGATTTAGCTTGTTTAGAATCAGCTTCAGATTTAGCTTGTGCGATATTAGCTACTTTTTCAGATTCTGCTTGAGCTTTAGCTGTTTCTGCCTGAGTTTTAGATTTAGCTACATTAGCTTCCTGTTCAGCTTGCTGAGCAGCAATACCTGAAAGTTTATTCTTTTCTGCTTCTGCTAACTTGATTTCCTTTTCCTGGTTAATTTCTGCAACTTTTACTTCTTTCTCTTGTTTAGTCTGAGCAACCTGAGTTTCTCTTTCCTTTTCAGCATTAGTTACAGCAATTTGACGTTCCTTTTCAGTTTCTGCAATCTGAATATCTCCTTTCTTCTTTTCTTCTGCAATATCTGCTTGTGCCTGAGCTTGAGCTTTAGTTGCAGCTTTCTGACCAAGATTCTTGATATAGTTTGCATCATCTGAGATATCAGCATTATTAATATTAATAATACTAAATCCCACTTTATTCAATTCAGTTTCAATATTCTCTTTTGCTTTACCTAAGAACTTAATTCTATCAGCATTAATTTCTTCAATAGTCATTGTTGCCATCAAAGATCTTACTTCACCAATAAGAATATCCTGAATCTGACCAGCAATTTCTTTAGTATTAGCAGTTAAGAATCTACTTGCAGCATTTTGCATCAAAGTTTGAGATGTTCCAATACCAGTAGTTAATGTTACAGGAATAGTAACTTTAATCATCTGGCTAGATACACCGCTTACAGAAGTCTGAATCTGAATAGGTTTCAAACTCATCTTTCTCCAATCCTGAATAATAGGCATTACGAAAGTACCCCCACCATGAATAATTTTAGAAGGCAAGATTACTTCTTCCTTCTTTCCAGTTGTCGGATTAGTTACTGTCTTTTTACCAGCTTTACCAAACACAACCAAAATTTCATCAGAAGCACATTTGCGATAACGAGACAAAAGTCCAATGAAAGTGATAACTACCAATACTACAATAATTCCTGCAATAATAAAAGTTGATGTCATAAATTTAATTAATTAGTTAAAATAATATTTACCTTGTTCAAATCTTGTAATTGTTACTTGTTCTCCAGATTTATATTCTTTAGCAACAGCTTCTGGATAAGCTTCTATACTCTGTAACATACCATTAATTTCTACAATAATAGTACATTGAGTTTCACCAGGAATATTCATAGTCCCGACTCTGCCTATTAAAGTCGCCCCTTCTTCTGGAATAACTAAGTGTTGAAGTTTTAAACAAAGTTTATATAAATAGTAAAGTATAACCACAAATAATATTCCAATAACCAATGCTATTAGAAAATCATACCACTGAACTTCAGATGTCATATTTTTAATGCTTAACCATCCAAAAGAACCCATTAGAAAATGAATTAATCCTTTGAATGATACCACATCACTAACAGCCATATCAAGTTCTCCGTCCAAATCTACATCAAGATCAGTATCCCCACCAAACCAAGATAAAATAAATTGAACAATAAAAATACCATACGCAATGGCAGCTACTAAATAATAAAGATTTACCATATTATTTCTTATTACAATATTTACAATCTGGGTCATGTACTACTCCACCTGTGGCAGATTTAGAAACAGAAGTTCTAAATTTAATATACTGATGATTTTGATATTCAAAATGAGTAACAAAGTCAAAAGGAATTACTCCTTCTTGACTAACTCCAACTGAAGTTTTTTGTCCTTCACATCCACACAATAACACTACTCCTAATAAAAGAATAATCTTTCTCATACTTAGTCAAACATATATTCAATTTCTTCTCCTAAGATTTTAATAGCTTTCTCTGCTAATTCTTTAGTTTTGAAATAAGTAATTGCACACTGTGTAGAAAATACAGAAGAAATTCTTATTTTAGCATTTTCTTTATAAATACAATATTTTCGTTCACGTGGATCACTCCAATTTGGTTTCCAGCCATCATTCAGATACTCAGCAATAATAGCAAGATTATGCATAATTGCCCACTTTGGAGTTTCTTTTGTTGGAACAACCATAAGACTAGGAGTATTCTTTACTACTTTATCAAATATTTCTTCTAAAGTAGGCAATTCTTCTAATTCATCTTTAGTAAAAGCTTGAAGAGCAATTTCTTTCAATGTACCATCACTCTTATACCATTCTCTAGCTTTTTCTAAGCTTACTTTAACATTTCTTTCTTCCATTTTATATTCTTTATTTAATAACCTAGCAATAGCTGATAAAAATTCTTCTTTAGTTTTAACTAGATAACGATATCCTTTTTCAATTTCAGTATCATCAGAATAACTAGTATTTCCTATTTCAAATCTAGACGAACTTGGACCACCATAATTAGAAACTAAATAAGGCAGTTGTTTCCAATAATAAGAAATACTAAAGTAAGAAACTCCCCAAATATCAAGCTGTTCCTTAATTTCTTCCCACAGCTTTTCATTACATTTAATTACTGGATATTTTCTCATTTTCAAATTTAGCTTTTAATCGTTCGTATTCAGCTTTTTCTAATTGTCTTTCTCAGTTGGAAATGCTTCTTCTCCAACTTTGTAATACAAAATTTTTTCTACTTTACAGTTCATAATTAATTATTTTAAATTGTGTGTGTTATAGTGGATTCGAACCCACTACTTTCTAACATAGTTTGATGTTCTACCATTGAACTAATAACACTATAAATTGTTAATCAAAAGCCATTACTGTGATTAATACCGTTACAGCGCCTATAACAAATTCTATAAATAAAACATCCCTTCAGCCAAACATACATCCTGAGAAATAGTTACTTGGGAAAAAGCTGTCACACCCATTAAGAGCGTGAACAGCAAAAGAGTAAAAAATCTCTTCATTAGAACAAATATTTAATATCTTCTCCAATTAATTCGATTGCTTTCTCCAAATCTTCTCTCGTGTTGAAATACACAACTCCAGGATATCTTGCTCCACTATGAGTTCCAACCTGAAGTTCATTTCCGTACATTCCTTTAATGAAATATTGGGTAGTAGGAACAAGACTCTTTGAATTGAAATACTGTGCTATTGTAGACAGCTTATGAATAACAGACCATTTTCTGTCTTCACAATCTGGAACAACGTAATACTTAGGAGTAGTAAGTCGTACTTCAGAGTAAATCTGATTAAAATTAACATACTCCAATTCTTTCTTAGAATAAGTTTTCAATGCCAATTCTTTCAAAGTAGCGTTACCTGATTTATACCACTCTTTTGCTTCATTTAAGCTGATTGCAATGTTTCTTTTTTCTTCCATGTTTAAATATTTTTTATAAAATTTGACAAATTCTTCTGCTGGGATAATATTATAGTTATATTTCATGTAGAAGTTTTTAAAAGCAAATTTTCCTTCACTAATAAAATAACAAGTTTCTTCTTTATAAGAATCCCAATATGAATAACCTATAAAACTCTTTCAGTAGACCATCTATAGCCTAATTTATCAGCTATTTCCAATACTTGGTTAGCTAATTTCTCAGTTGGGCACCAAGTATGAATATACTGTTTCAATTTCTTATTCGCTTTTGGCAACATAGTAGATACTACTGGATGAACAGTCTTTGCTTTTAATCCACAAGTCTTTACAAGTTCTTTCAGCATTATGGAAAAAGCCAGCACATTTTCATTCCAAGTAGGTTCCGCCCATTCTTGCAAAGTGAACATTGAATCTTTCGGTTTCTTTCACATCTTCATTCTTGATAATCATTTCAATTTGATAAGCAAGTTCGTCTACTGAAACATTACCAAAGAAGCCAAATTTAGGAACATCACAGAATTTACAATGCATTGGACAGCCTTTCTGTGTAGATATAGTAGCAACCCATTTGTTGCGCAAATCTACTTTTGTATTAGCTACTCCATTAATTTCTTTGTCAATCCAAGAAAATTAGCTTTAATGTTATTTTCTTTTCCGTAGTCACCAACTGTGAGAAACTCAAGTTTGTTATTGGTGTCTACATAAATCTTACCCGTATGGGTTCTAACGATTTTAATCATTTTGATTCAATAAAAGTTATTTTAGATTCCCAAACTCCCCAATTACTACTTTCTTGAAAGATTTTATTCTTAGGAACATATCCAGAATCCATGGGTTCAGTTAGATAAAACAAATTAAGTTCTTTCCAAGTAGCCATAATCAATTTCTCTCCTTTTGGAAGATTAATTGTCATATCACCACCATAACTTCTTGCTCTTTGATTTTCAGTACAAGAAGCTAGTATAAACACACTAGCTAATGCAATAAATAATTTTCTCATTTTAATATTTACTTTTTATAGCTTTTATAATACTAACAATTCCAACAAATATAATAATTAATTACTTCCGTAACTTATTCTGCTTTACTATTTTTGAAAATTTCTTTTATTTGGTCGGCTACTTTTTGAGCGGCTTCTGGGGTATGGAAATAGTTTCCTCTCTTATATAAAACATCTTCATGAGGACATGCATCTGCAAATTCTCCAACAACATCAAGAGCACCATTTATGGTATAATATTTTCCTCCTTTCCTTGCTCTCCATCGAATATCCTCAAGTTGTTTTGTTTCAGGATTCCATCTTTTTCCTACTTCTACTAGTTTATTAAATAGCTCTTGTTTTTCAGATTCTGATGCAGGAATAATACTATTACAATATTTACTTCCCCCACCAATGCTGTCCAAAATCAATCTACCATTTAAAGACAAAAAAGGAGGAGTAAAGAATCCATCTGTTTCACTAAAGTTCTTGTTTGGATAAATACATATCATGTAATTCCTTTTATAAGAGTTATTGTTAACATCATCTAATATAACCTTAACAATATCTCCGAATTTAGGAATGTAAATATCTTCTAAGCACTTCTTTTCTGGATTCCATTTCTTGTTATATTCTTTCTCAAGTCTTTCAAGGAAGGAAGATTTCTCTTCAGATGTGGCATATCTTATTTTTTCTTTTCTTAAACCAAATCCATATCCATCTTCATTGCATATTGTAATAGAACCATCATTGCTTATTCCAGCATAATACCCATTAAGCCCTAAATGTATTGCTTCACTATTTGGATTATATATAAATATTGAACCATCTATTACAAGAAAATCTCCATCCTTTGGCTTAAACTTTTCTTTAAATTCGATATCAACGATAATTTCTCCATTCTCAATAGAGACATTTGCATGTTCTACTTCCATACCTTTAGGAAGTTTATTTCTGTACGTTTTCTTCATTATTTAAATCTTTTTCGTAAACATATTCTACTAAAAACTCATTATTTCCAAATACCATAGCTTGAAGAACTACAATTTTATCTGCATATATTTTATCGCAAGTTCGTTCAGCCCACTTCCATTTCTGTTCTACTAATCTTGGATAATCTGAAAATACCCATTCAGCCATTTTGGAGTTATAATGAAATCTTACAAAATTACTTCTTGGATGAGATTTCTGAATTATTCCAGTACAAGGAGAGTTAAAAGATACTTTATTGGTTATATCTCCAATTTTAAAAGAAGTATATATCATAGTAACTACCAATCTATAATAGAAATCATTCTACATGCTCTTTTAATTCTCCTAATGAGAAGGTTTGAAGTTTTCCATATTTAGGAATTTCTGTCCCTCGTTCTTCACAATCTTTTTTAATACTATCTACAAATGGTGTAGAATAGTTTTCCCATTTTTTATCTGATAATTCCATAATTATCTGTTTTTAATAACTTTCAAATTAAAGAATAAAGCTGAATTAAACTACCATTTAAAGTCTTAGCACCGACACTCCGTATTCGGTCTCTTTAGAGTAAAAAGATAAACCGCCAATAGGCTGACTCACTTTATTCAAACTAGATTTATTCTAATTAACACAATTAACATGCAACCCAGAAATTGTTAATTGATAGCCGTTATCATTTCTATGCATCCCTCATGGAAAGGCACACTACAGCCTATGACTAGAGTTGTTTAAGACGCGGCGAATGTTTATAAACGTGGTAACAATTTTAAGACTTAGTCTCTAGTTATAGTAGGATAAGTAAGAATCGAACTTACAAATACCGTATATCCTAAAATAAAAAATGCTCAGAAGGTGTTTCACAACAGCTCCTAAGCTACACTATTAACTAATTAAAACTTATATTAGACACTCTGGTTTTAGAACCAGATAACCTTTTCTCTTGAGAAATTCGATTGCTTCTTTTATTTTTCTCTTTTCCTCTTCTTCTTTTTCTTTGTTGTCTTTCTTCTTTTCAGTATAGATTTTAGTATATTTATATTGAATTTCTCTCGCTTCAATTAATATATTTTCAACCTTTGACTTGTGAATAGGATTAGGAGAAAATCTTACAACTCCGTTGATAGAATGAGCATATCCTTCTTCTAATAAAAGAGAAGCAAACATGTTGTATCCTACATACGTAGAAATTTCTTTCTTGAATTGTGATACTTTTAATTCAGGATTTCTCATTCTTAATTGATTAAGTTGTCTTGTTAAGACAGTAACATCTAATTTTTTCATAATTTTATCTATTTAACGCGTTAATGATGTGGATCGTGTAGGGCTTGAACCTACGACCTTCTGCTTGTAAGGCAGATGCTCTAACCGACTGAGCTAACGATCCTTATTATACAGTGTGTTGCTACACCAAAGCATTCCCGTATGTCTTACCAGAAATGAGTTCATAACCTCGCCTTACTACCTTATATACGCTACTTATTAGTAGCTCAAATACTATCTAATGAGTGACTTTTCTCAAAATGTATCGGGCAGATTCATGTTGTGGATATCTCCATTATAGCACATCAACAATAGCTATTAACTCTATTATCATTTAGCACTTATATGGCACTTTTTGCACACTCTTTAAAAGATGGCTACTTCTAAGCCTACTTCCTGTATATGCAGCATCTATATTGATAGTTAATATTTGTTAATTTTCCATAGCTGCTGCAATTAAATATATTAACAAAAACAGACAAATTAAATACTCCATATCAATCACACCAGGTTTGAAATACTTTCTTAGTTAATGGGTAATTCCCTTTAAATTTAAAGGAATATCTATAAATTCTAGTTTCTTTAATATGCTTTAACTCATACTTAAAGAAAGGATAGAATATAGTCATTAGGAATATTCCTAATGATAACAAAATCATGGAAATTACCTTTACAAGATACTCTATTCCCCATACTGGTAGAGTAAATGCCCATCTAATTATTGTAAGTAATGTAATCATAGTTCTACTGATATTAAGGTTGAATGTAATGTTAATTCAGTCTCAGATATTGGAATCAATGTTCCGAATACTGAAACATATTTCTGTTTTTTAATTACTATAGAAGTAGAGATAATCTCAACCTCTTTTACATTTTTCTCATGTTGTTCTTTTAAATATTCAGTGTGAATCTTCTTGCTAGCTTCATAATTCTCAGAAGAAGCTAAGCAATTACGGTTAATTCTTTTTCTCATATTGTTCAGTTTTAATTAGTTTTTCAAGTTCTTTTATTTCATTTTCTCTTTCTTTGATATATTGAGGATCAGGTTCTACTCCATAGAAAGTAGCTCTAGCTTTATATTGGAATATTTCAGCATACTTATCCGCAATTCTATCATGTATTCCCTTTAATTTTTCTACTGTCATAATCCAAAATATTTGTTGCTCCCCAGCAGGACTCAAACCTGCGACCTACTCGGCACTAATTTCTATACCAAGTGCTCTATCAACTGAGCTATGGAGGAAAACTTCTAAATCTTAGAAATAGAAGCTATTCGTATACTTGGGATATAGATAGTACTATATCATCTTCTATTTCATAAACTGAATCAAGATCATATACTCTATCACAATCTCCTTCTTCTAGAACGATATCCTTAGATAAATCTTCCTCAGATAATTCTTGTAGAAATTTCAGTAATTCATTTCCCGTTATGGTAAATAATTTAAAGTATATTGCATTATTGTAGTAATATAATCGGTACCTATGATTTTTCCAGACTGTATGAAATAATCTACATCATCAATGCTATTACCTACACTACCACAAAACATATTACTTGAAGAGATGTTCTTCCAATAATTTCGCAATTCTTCCTCATTATTACATATGTCAATAGCTTGACATATTGCATGAGTTTTAACATTTACTGTAGTTTTAATTAGTTTATACTTCATAATAGTTAGTTTTTACGACCAAATGTGTAATAATGTATCCATGACCATATTGAAGAAACTGTAAAGCCAGCTTTCATAACAAATGGTACTTCAATCCAGAACATTCCTACAGTTATAATTGTGCATAATACTGCAACAATTAAGCAAAGATACTTCATAACAAATCCCATTCTCTAAGTGCTTCATTAGGAGTACATCCAGATTTAATAGACTGAAGTACTTCATACTCTAATCCATTCTCTTTTGCAATTTTGATAGCGTCTTCTTTACTCATTTTCTCCGCCAATTTTTTGATTTTATTCTTTATAAATTTGCTCATATTTCTCAGCTTCTGATTGTTTATACTTTTCAATTTGCATTCCTAGGAATATTGCTACTGCTAAAGCAGCAATCATCCAAAAAATTGATGTATCATCATTTATAGTTATAGCTGCTGTTCCAAGTAAACTCATTACTATAACAAGAAAAATAATTAATGCTAACATATTTCAAAGCTTAATAATTCCAGAAATCATATTATCTCCAGAATCTCTATATCCAAAAAGAACTGGACTCCATTCTTTTACATATTGTCTATGCTGTAAAATAGACAAATCTAAATTTTTTGGAGATTGGATATACAATTCTGGAAAATTAGTTAAAAGCCAATCAAATGTTTTTTTCTAATCCTACACCTCTAAGAGAAAAAGTAAATGAAATATATTTATTTCTAATTTTACTATTCTTCATTTTACTATAAATATATATCAAATCAGGCCCACAATTTAATATAGATTTACAAAAATCACAATCAACAAATGTTATTGGTGGATAATTAGAATTTTGATTTAAAATATCAAATTCTCCTATTAGAGAATTTTTTCTTATTTCGGCATTTACTGGATTAAAGTCTACTAATACTACTTGTTTATGATAAGGTAATACTTTTATATACTCTTCTGGATGAGTACCAGCTAATCCTAAAATTGTTTTTGCCTTATTAATATGTGAAAATAATTTATTTTGTACATATCTTTTTACTTTTGCATCTAAATATTGTTCCATTTCAGTTTTAATTAGTTAATCCTGACACAAATGTGTTTCGTCTTAATTTTCAAAGACTCATCAGAGGATTTTTAAAAGTATCCCCACCGCTGTGGGGATTTTACAAATGTCCACCAAGAACAGACCTTCCTGTGCCACTATACTTTGAATTGTTTCACAACAACTACATAGTCTCTGGGCATACCCATTATGGTCTTGTAACAATTTAAATATAACATGACAACTTTTTTGTTTCACAACAATTTTATAAGATGGGTTCTCTATTCTGGAATCGAACCAGATCTTCCCACACTTGTGGTAGTGCCCATACACCATTAGAGAAACTCTACCTCATATATCTAGAATAAGGTAGAGGATTATTTCTCAACTTAATTCTCAGTTTTCCATTCTGAGAATAAAATTGTGACGTGTATCAACGTTCATATATTTTACAGGTAGCTAATCTGTAAACGTATACGAATAGATTCGAGATGGAAAATAAAACCTTATGAGTTTCTCTCTTACTATCTAGCTTTAGTGTTTCCACAATCGAGCGGCTTATACTCGGCAACTTCTAATACAATAAAAAATACAGTTAAAATGACATACATGGTCTACTGGTATGTCAGCAGTACTTTATATATTGCTAATAGATGACCAATTCTATAGCTCAATCCTCCTTACTCATGAGATAAGTTTGCGAACTCTCATTTTCATTAGTAGCAGTTATTTTCAGATAAAGGCTTATCTGCGTAGCCTGGCGTTAGAGTGAAATAATTTAAAAATTGAATGTCATATATTTCCCAAAAAGTCTATACTATAAAATACAAACTTGGCGGAAAATTTTAAAATTTGGGAAAATGCGGAAAAATGGGGTTGGCTTTCGTGCACCAATTTTCTCCACACTCTCCATGTTTTGAGTTCTACAAAATAAAAATAATAAATTTATGCACGTCTTTCCGTGCTGTCAGATAATAAAACTAAAACTTTAAATATAATTCTCAGAAATTTGCTTTGTTGTTTTGTTTTCTCCGTTAACCAAGATTCCAATGATGGAGTTCATATGGATATTTTATTTATACTCATAATATCTTAGAGTTTATTCATCTACAAATACAAATCTAATAGCCATAGGTTTGCATTCTGGAGACTTTTGATAGATTAAAACATATACCCAAGAAATTCTCGGATAAACAGTGTTGGCACCTATGTCTAATCTTTCATCAGTCTCAGGGTCATAAAAAGCTCCGTAACTATACAATAATTTTCTAGTCACAAACTTTTCTCGTGTGCTCATTACTACAAAGATAATAAAGTAATAAAGAAAAGGGGAGATTATCTCCCCTTAATCTTACTCTGCGTCATAGTCCTCTACTTCCAAAACATAAGTGTTTTTGTTGTACGCACGTCTGTTTTCAGTTGCGGGAACTTCTTCTGAAGTTTTCTTCTTCACTACGAAAATAACATTATGGTCAATACACCAAACCAAAAACTTTGCGTTTTCGATAGGTGTTGAGCCGATGGCTGGCGCGTCATCATCTATTTCCACGCCTGCAAAATGTTTTGCACCGATAGACGCCCCCGTATTAGTGGTGAACGTGATAGGCACGAAGTTGTTGTTATTGTTACTTTGCCCATTGTCTTGCAATTCGACTTTTGTCATAGAGGCTAGACTAAATTTATCCCCCTTATTCAAGCCTGCAACAACACTCCGCTCATTACCGTTTAAACCTAAACTTTCTACTACCTTGTTTGCACGTTCTTCTACGCTTACCTGTTTGTTTTTCAATTCATCTAGTGTCATAACTTTTTGATTTTAGATTAATAATTTGTTTTAGTTTTATATCAATATACAGGGGGGGGACTAAAGGGGTTGCGGACCGTCTCTTAACTTACTCTCATAATTTTCGGAAATCTGAGAACTTAACCTCAAAATATAAATTCGGAAATTATAAACACCTAGGGGGCATTTTATATAAAGTACCTATACCAGTTTGCTAAAGATTTAAAGAAATTTGAGAATAATGAAATTAAAATTTTTTAACTTTGTATTTAACATTTGCAACCATATTGTTGTATATAACTTAAAACAAAAAGAATTATGATTACAGACTTAGAAACATTGTTAAACGAAGACTAGTTTAGAGAACTAGTAAAAGCTATCTATGAAAATAGAGAATATAATTACGAAGAAAATGGATTAAAAATTAATGCCAATTCTAACGATAATTCTCTACAACTATCAATAGCTTATGATGAAGATAAAAAAGAAAATAGTTTAGTTCAAAAAGAACTTGATAATTTTCAGAATTATTTAAAAGATATGGATGATGATTTATTTACAGAAGTATGTGATGCTCTAGATAATGAAGAAATACAAAAAATTCAGAATTGTCTAAACTCTAATAAATTAGAAACAGTAAGAGCTGCTATAGTTAAGTTTAAGAGTGTTGCGAGAAAGATTATTACTGATAAAATTGTTTATCTTAATAACTTACTATATGCTTGAACAAATTGCTCAAATCAGGATATTGCTTGCACTGGTTAATGATAATATGCAGGCAATATCCCATGAAAACGAATCTCTAAGAAAAGAGATTGAAAGATTACAAAAAGAAAATGAAGAACTAAAAAATAAGAAAGATTAAATAATTAATTGGGGTATGGTCGTAATTGGTTAACGGGTCTGACTCTAAATCAGAAATTCTGGGTTCGAGTCCCAGTACCCCGACAATTAAAACATTAATAATATGGTAAAAGCAGCTATCTATTTAAAGAACGGTCTAGTTTGTAAGACAAACAATATTGAAAAGAAATTAAAGAGAGAATCCCAAACAATAGAGATATTAGAAGAGTGGAAGTTTGATAGTGATTTATCTAAATTAGATGAGAAATATAACTACTGGAATAGAACATTAAATAGGAATACTAAAGAAGAGGAGATTTTAGAATCAAGATTATATCGCTATATAAATCCAAAAACTAAATGTACTATTCTCAGTATTTATTCAGATTTAGAACAATGTAAATCTTATATTAGAGACTGGAATGAATATGAAAGAATTAAGTGAATACAATAGAGAGATTTAGATTAAATATGCTAAAGTAATGGTAGATGCTTCTATAGAAGCTATTGAGAATATATATAAAGAATTAAAAGATTCTAATTTATTAAATGAACAATTTGTTTTAGATTGGTTAGATAAATTAAATGAAATAAGTGTAAGATGATAATATTGCTTCTAAGATTAGAGGTGAGCATGTTGATTATATATTTAGTAATGAAATAAATATTAGGGAAACACTTAAAATACTAGATTGTATAGTCTTAACTACTAGGACTACTTTTGTGAAAATACTAAAGTAATATATTAATGATAGACTTTAAGAAAACAATAATTAATTTACATGAAAAATTTCCAGAATATGATTTAGACACATTAATAAAAATTATAGATGCTATTGTAGAAACAACAGATTACAGTAAATTTAACTATCCTTCTGGAGTTAGACAACCTTGGATAGATACCTCAAAAGTAACTTGTACTCCAGAATCTAATATATCTTATACCAAAAATACTTCAGATAAATGGATTGATATTATCAGTAGTGGGGTTCAAATCAGAAATCCACACGATACTATTATATATTAAAAAGAAATACCCAGCCCAGCTTAATTGCTAGGTTGGGTATTTTTATATCGCATATTTAGTGTACTTTGAGAGATTACCTTGTATATTATCCGGATTTACTACATCGTTTACAGAATATTCTTGCCAAAATAGACAGGAACAGTTTTATCATCCATTAGTAATCTTTTCTTTTGTTTTAAAGGGGTATATAACTTTTTAGTAATTCCACTAGGGGAGTACTCAAACTAATTATATTCAGAATTCAATAATGCATCTTTAAGCTCCTATGAAGTTACAGTTGTCTGATTTCCTTGATAAATATCTTCATAATCGGGTCTTGTATCATAAAATCCCTTCTTATTTAAAGGTCTACTACTTACACCCATAGTATAGGGATTCATTCCAATTATTTCTGCTTGCTATTCTGGAAGTAACTATACCTTACCTCTAAATCCACTAGAAGTGTTACCAAAATTTAAATGACTTCTTCCCATTTGTGTAACATCTATTTCACCAGGAAAACCTCTATAATCAGTAGCCTTTCTAACCCCAAAAGTCTTTGTAGGAAATTCATAAAGTACTTTTATTCCGATAGGTTCTGACGTACCTAATCCAGAAAATTCTTCCCAAGGAGTAGTGTGGGATATAAATAGTTTCTCACCCTCTATATTAGTACTAGGTAATTTACTTGATCTTGCCATTCTATAATAATTATCCCCATTTCTAGTAGATAAAAAATTAGACCATTCAGAATTTCTAAAAGCCCGTGTAGCTTTATCTATATTCTTAGGAGAATTATCTAAATTTCTACTTAATATTTTAGCTCTAGCCCATTTATTACCAGCTTTAGCTAATCCATATTCAGCTACTCTACCTAATCCTTTAAATACAGGGTTTAAAGCAACTCCTTCTACATATAACTAACCTATAGGGTCTGTACCGCTCATACTTATATTAGTAGTAGAGGTTTGTTCTTTACCATTAGCATCTTTCCATCTTACTACTTCAGAATTTGGTTGCTAACTTCTAGCATTAGCAACCTGTAATCTATTATATGCTTGAGGGTCTTCTTTCTTCATCTATTCTACTACTTGAGAATATTGAGGACCTTTATATTCTAATTTACCCCAAGCTGTTTGTTTCTTAGGAATTAATATCCCACCCTTTTTAAACTCTTTATTTTTATTTCCTTGCTCTATATACTACTTTAAGAAATTTCTCTGATTCTCATTTATCGGTATATAAACAGTATTCATTCCTTTATGTAATCTTTTTGTAAGTTCTGGTCGTAGGTCTAATTTATATTTATGTTCTGCTGGGTAATAAATAGAATCTCCTTTTATCATTGGTATCCCATTTAATTCCTCTAATACAAAATCTTGAACATCTCCAGGAGTAGTAAACAAAAAAGAATTTAGTTTTTTATTAAAGGTCTTTTCTAAAGCGCATCTAGTTGCATCACTACAGTTATTAGTAACTAGATTATAATCTTTATGTTTTCCGCCTTTATCTACTGTGTAGGGTCTATATCTATCATCCTTTGACCCAGTTATAGTTAAACTACTATGTCCAGTAAGTGGATATCTACTAACAAAAGGATAATAAGTATTTAGAACTGCATATTTAGAAGATTCATCTAATAACTCGTTTCCTTCCTAATATTTTGGTATTAATTTACTCATATGTATTTATCTTTATATATTTAAGCCAACTAAATGGTTTTCTATTATCTAAGTATTCTAAGTTATCGTCATTGTTATGTGCTTCTTCTTCTAAGGAAATTTCATGATAACAATTCTTTTGTTTATCTTTAATTCTGAATAATCTAATTAATAAATACTCTAATCCATACCATATATAAAATCCAATAAATAAAGTTTCTATCATCTATTTAGTATGAATCTTTTCATGATTTATATCTATATTTGATAAACTATCTTTAGTAAATAAGATTCCAAATAGATTTATTGCTTTGTATCCTTTAAATGGAATAAATTTATTTTTAATTATTATCATATTATATAATACCAATCAGTACGTTCTCTTACTCCTTTATCTTTTAACTATTGAGAATTTAGATGATAATCACCGTTTCTAAAATTCAACTCTTTATCTACATAATTCCAGTAAAAATATCCATGCCATCCTGGAAGAAGCAAAGTCTTTCCAGTTACAGCATATAAAGTAGCTTGATTATAATTCATAGTATAATTATTAATATACCTAATATTATTCCAATTAAATCTGCTATTATATCTTTCCAATCCCATCCAGTACCATTTGATCTGAATTTATCATATAATTCTTTTGATATAGAAGCAACTATTGCTAATGCTACTCCTACTTTCAAATTAAAAACTCCTACTATTAATACAATAGCAAAATTAATTATCACATGTTTTAATTTATCATTTCCTTTTATAAGAGAAATAATATTATTTATCCAATTTTTTATTGTTTCCATCCTTATTACCAAATTTCCAAATTCCTGTTACACTATCTATACCTAATAGTCCCATGCAACACCATAGAACTGTATCTATCATTAATGGAGCTTGTATAACTTCAACTGTACAATATACCAATACTAAAAGACATATTATCCAACCAGTTAATCCGCAAACTCTCTTAGAAGATACTCCTGATTGAGAAATTACTACTTCCTTCAAAAATTGTATAAATCTCATCTCTTAAAATATTGATTTATAACATCAGAGTAATTATCCACCTACTAAAAAGCATCATTTAATCCTCCGTTAATATATATATTATACATATCCTATATGGATTTAGAACTATTTAATCTACTTTTAAATTTATTAGGCATTTTGTAGTAAGCATATAACATTCTATCTTCTGAACCTGGATTATTCTTAAAGAAAGCATGAACTGAATTTCCATACTTTTCTATTAATAGTTTTTTAGCATCGTTCAATTTCATATTAATAATCTCAGCTGCATCATTCAAAGATAAATTATCTTTTCCCCATACTTTCATTTTATTATCAAACGGTTTTTTATAAGTTAATCCAGTAATATTTAATCTTTGTTTGACGTCGTCTAAATTATCCAATCCAAAGTTTCCTAGTTTTTTATAAGATGTATTTCCAGGATTTTTAGTGGGATTTCGGGCAATTACAACACTATCTGGATCGACTGTTAATTTAGAATTAAGCATATTAGTAGCATAGCCTTCGTTTAACAGTACATTTAATAATCCCCTCTTATGGGCAACATTAGAGAGTACTCCATTTAACTATTTTCTGTTTTTATCTAAAAATGAATATTTCCAATTTTTATCTATACCATTTTTATCTGTACCCCATTTAGTATTTACAATTACTTTATAATTAGGAGAGGTAACTTCTCCACCATCTTCATGTTTTTTAATTAAACCATAAGTTCCTTTCTTTAATCTTTTAATTGTAATCCATCCATTATCTAATATTGACCTATGTCCATCTGGCTTATGAATCTTCGAACCTTCCTCATGTTTCCATTTAGCAGCATTTCTAGCAAAGTTAGCCCTCTTCTTTTGTAATGGAGTAGTCTTAGGATTTTTTAATACAGCTCTTGCATGCTCCTATACACTTCTTCCTGCCTTTTTAGCAGAAGCTGTAAACTTTCCTCTGTTCTTCTTTTTAATATGAATACCAGAACCTTTCTTATATATCTAGCATCCAATAAATTCTAAATTGTTCATAAATTAATTAATTTCGCATGAATCTTTCTGTGACAATTACTACATACACAAATACACTTATCTAATTCTATTTTAAATAATCTAGTTGGTAAGTATTTAACAGACTGAGATATATTATATACTTTATCATGTAAATGATGAACCTCTAAACAACAATATGCTGTTTCTCCACAAATACAACATTTATCTTTTTTATCCTTTAGTAATAATTTATTACCATTAATTACTTCTGAAGGCTGTTTCATAAAACACAGAATTAATTATTAATTATTAATATATTATAATAAATAATGATTTGTATCTTACAAAGAATATTAATATACTTGAAAAGTATAAAATAAATATAGATAAATGTATTAAATGATTTAATGAACTATGATTAATGGATAAAAGTAAAATTACAAAACAGAATGGCAACATTGCTTTTGAAGAAGAAGCTCACATTTATTATGATGTTACTTGCCCAGAAAAGAAATTTGTATCTGTGACTACGTTAATTCATTCTTTCACACAACCCTTTGATAAAGAGTTCTGGTCAGCTTATAAAACATTAGAGAAACTTCTATCTAAGGATGAATGGTCTATAGAAAAAAAGTCTTTATTAAATACTAAGAAATTTGATAAGGTCTTACTAGAACTTCATAATATTGATGTGAATGATTTTAATAGAGAGCAGCAATCTATCTTAGATGCATGGGATTTAGAGAATAGAAACTCTTGCGAAAGAGGAACTAAAATACATGCAGAATTAGAAAACTCTTTTTATAAAAAGAAGAAGAATATAGATTTAAGCAAATACCAAATTGGTGGAAAGTTTGAATGTGTTAAGGATTATAATGAGTTAGACTTAGAAAATGGGGTATATCCTGAATATCTTATATCTAGAGTATCTGATGATGGAAAATTGAGAATAGCCGGTCAAATTGACTTATTAGTTAAAAAAGGAAATAAAATAATTATAGGAGACTGGAAAACTAATAAGAAAATTGAATTAAAATCATTTTTTGATTCTAAGACTAAGTGTTCTACAAAAATGAAATATCCTTTAAATAATTTAGATGACTGTAATTATAATCACTATTGTTTACAATTAAGTACATATGCTTGGATGATTCAAAAATTAAATCCAGAATTTGAGATTGAAGATTTAGTATTAGTACATTTTGACCATAGTGACAATATGACAGTGTATCATTTACCATATTTAAAAGATGAAGTAATCAGAATGTTAGCTTATTATAAAAAAGAGTCTATTCTTTCTGAAAATAGAAACAAACGTAAACGTATAGAATATTAATTATGTCAACAGAAGAAATAAATAAAAGAAGAGACATATGTAATCATTGTGGAATATATGATTCTAATAATGATTTATGCAATGGGCATTTATATATTAATCCAGATAATAATGATGTAAGTATAAATCCTAAAATTGGATATATAAAAGGATGTGGATGTTTATTAAGTAGAAAGATTCCTAATGAATTGAAACATTGTCCTGCAAAAAAATGGTAATGGACAAATTATTATATGGAACTCCAGCAGTAGCTAATCCTAATAAAATTTATATATTAACAGATGCCGATTATGTTAAAGTAGAAAATAAAGAAAAGATGATAAAAAAATGGATCAAAGCAATATTTATTAAACCTTTTACTATTTTAAAAAGTATATGGTTTAATTTAACAAAAAAACAGGAAGATCTCTCAGAAAAGAGATTAGAAATATGTAATAACTGTGATAAGAAGATTAACATTAAATATGTAGGAGATATATGTGATATTTGCGGATGCGTATTAGATAATAAAACAAGGATTAAAGATGAACATTGTGATTTATGTAAATGGTAATGAATTATGGAAGAATTAAGAACAGAATTAAACAGTAATGAAAAGTTAGCATTAGCTACAACAGGAATGGAAGGAACAGGAAAACATTTTATTATTAATGGTGAAACTGCTGATAAAACTCTACAAAGAGAAAAGGCAATGACTTTTAATACTAAAGTTGATGAATTTAATGATAAATTTGAAAGGCATAATAAAGCATTAGAAGATTTTGCTAAAGATTTATCTGAAGATATAAATGGTCTAGAAATCATGCCTATGTTTGGATATGCTTTGATTAAACCTTTTGACCAGAATCCTTTCCAGAAAGTTAAAGTTACTAATAGTGGTATTATTACAGATTTAGGTGGATATACTCCTACTTATAAATCTCATGAAACTGGAGAAATTGAAGAAGAACAACAATATATTAAAGTCGGAACAGTTATTGAAGTTGGACATAAATGTGAATTCTTAAAACCTGGTGATGTAGTATTCTACACTATTGCTAGTGAATGTATGGTTCCATTTTATAAACTTGGTTTTGTAGTAGTTAATGAAAACAGAATTCTAGCTGTTGTAAATGAGAAATTAACAGATAGAAAAAAGAATATTAATAAGGGTTAATATGGAAGAAGAGAAGATTTATTTCCGACCTGGGGATTGTGTTACCTTAAAATAGCATAAGGTAATGCATTCTCCAGTTATGCTTGTTTTAAGAAAAGAAGCTGCTTTATTTAAAGATAATTAGAGTCTTAAAGGACTAAGATGTAGATGGTTTACTGATTCTGGGCTAATGCAGGAAGCGGTATTTAATACAAAAGATTTACAATTAGTAACAAGTAATTTTTAATAAAATGGCATTAAATTTAGACCCAGAATTTGTACATTATGTTTAGGGTATTTATGGAAACGCTGATTTAGATGGTAAAGTAATTAAATAGTTATATTAGACATGGAAGAGTAATCCTTAGTTTATTATAAATGCTTATAATTAGAAAAATCAAGTTCAGCAAAATAAACCTTAGCTAGCTTCAATGGCTAATAATAATATTAGATAGATTAATAAGCCAGAAGTAGCACAGGATGATTTAAGTGGAATTACTAATTTTGGAAACGCATTTAAAATAGCTAGTTAGAGAAATTTAAGTTAGTTTAAATGGAAGGGAACTAAAGCTAATCCTAGTGGATTATTTGCAGTTGAATTTGCAACAAAAAAATAGTCTACATCTAAGCCTACTAAGCCTACTAAACCTTCTCCTACTTCAAATAATTCTAACTAGTCAAGTCCTTCTTCTACTCAAACATGGTCAAGTTTACTTGAAAAAGCTCCGACTCTTGATTTAATAGAATCAGTAAAAGGAAAATCATTTTGGGATGGAACCTTTTTTCCAGTAGATAAATCTTTAGTTAAAAAGGCTCCTTCTCCTGTAACTAATAGTTCCTCTACTTTGAAACAAGATGTTCCAAGTAGTCCATTGCCAAGAAATAGAGAAGCCGAATCATAGGCAAGACAATCAGCTTTTGAAAGAATGACATACTAGAATTGGAGAAGTAATAGACCCTCTGAAAATAGTTATTTTAGAGCAGGTTATAATTCTATAACTCCATCTTTTTATTAGTAGGGAGGTACTATGTAGCAACAATAGTCTTCTCAAGAATAGGAATTACAAAAAGCTTTCTTAGCATATTTAATTTAGGATGCAGCATAGCAAGGTATTCAATTACAATCAGAACAAGATTTACAAGCATATGCTTAGCAACTTGGAGAAGAAGGTATAAAAGCTAAGTATCAAGAATTTATGCAGAAAATGCAAGGAGGAACAATGGCTAAACTTGGGACAAAGTTAGAATATATTAAAAAACTAAAAGGAGTATGTCCAGAAGGCTATGAAATGTCCTATTACAAGGTAGGAGGAAGAATCTGCAAAACTTGTTAGAAAATGCATAAAATGGAAGCTGCATAGAAAGGGAAGAAACTAAATGCAGTTCAATAGTTTAAGAAAGATATGAAAACTAAAGATGAAGCATCTAGAGATTCTATAGCTATCAATAAATGGCAGGATTAGGATACAATGGCTAAGAAAGGAAATAAAGGAAACTTTAAAAAAGGAACATGGGTTCCAGATAGAAAGAAATATAAAAAATGAGATTTAATTATCTTATATAAATGGGTATGATTTATGAATGTGTTTAGTTTTAATTCATTAAATAAAAGTTTAGAAATTAATGAACCTGAAATATTATTGGTAAGAGAGTTTAAAGCTTTAGTGGATAGGGATTTTACTTCTATGAAAGAAAAAGTTACTAGAGAACTCACTTATATCTTTCTAGCAATAGATTGGAAAAGTCCCTATAACCAATATTCTGAATAGGAAAGACATGAAGAAGCTTTAAATGATTCTGGATTAACAGAATCTGAATTTAATGATCCTATATTTAGAGAAGCATGTAGAAAATATAGGGCTTTATAGGATTCTAATAAATCAATTAAGTTATTAGAAGCTGCTAAAAGAGCAGCTGATTAGTTTATAGATTATTTCGATACCATAGTAGACTTAAATGAAAGGGATAATAATGGAAAGCCTGTTTTCTAGGCAGAAAAAGTAATGAAAGAAATGGCTTAGTTACATAAGGTACATGAAGAATTAATTACCCTAGAAAATGAAGTTAAGAAGGAGCTTACTGAACAGTCTACTATTAGAGGTGGTGGAGAAGACGGTTTTGATCCAGGAGATATTTAATTATGGGAAGAAAGAAAAAAATACTACCTGAAGAATTATAGATTATAGTAGATGAAGTAAGAAATAAATAGGAATAGGAAGATGCTCAAGAAGCTAGAGAACTAGTATAGAAGTTAAGACAGGAAAGGTCTAATGATAAAACATATTGGGATGTAAAAAAAGAAGAAACAATAGAAGTATTTGACCCAACATTATCTTATGAGTTAACTGGATATAGACCTATAGATGAAACTCATGGATTAGACTTTAATCCAGAATGGTTCACAGAAACTAGGGAGGTTTATAAGAAAACTGGAAAATATTGTCCGTATCTAAAAGATAGTAAGAGATATAATGAATTTTGGAAAGAGCAATATAGAAGATGTAAATACGGAATGACAGTTAATGGTTACACTATTACTGGAGATAATTACTTCTTTTTGAATTTCTATTAGTTACCGGCTATTGATACTAACTAGGCTTCTGGTTCTGGAACTAGAGATGATTTTCCAATATTTTTCGCATCTCATTATATGTTCTTCCATTATTTACAAATGGCAAGAGTACTTCATAAGCATGCAGCTTTGATGAAAGCTCGCTCGATAGGTTTTAGTGAAATAAATGCTTCATTATCAGCAAGAATGTATTCTGTGATTAGAAAAAGTAGAGTGATGATTACTTGTTATAATGATACCTTCTTAAAGGGCACATTTAATAAGTTTGATCATGCTTTAACTTTTTTAAATACATGCACTAATGGAGGATTCTTTAAAAGAAGAATTACAGATTAGGATCTAAAAAAGAAATCTGGAACTTAGATAAAAATAGATGGACAGTTTGAAGATACTGGATTTCAATCAGAAGTACTAGGAATTAATGGAGCTAAACCATCTAATATTCGTGGTGACCGTGTTGATTTATTAATATTTGATGAAGCAGGTTCTTGGCCAGGTTTAACTACTGCAGTTGTACAAGGACAAGAATTATGTGAAGTATAGGGTGTTCCTAGAGGTACTATGTTATTTGGTGGAACTGGGGGCGATATGGGGGCACCTTTGGAAGGTCTTAAAAAGATATATTATAATCCTAGGTCATTTAAAATACTTCCATTTAGACATAATTGGACACAAGATGGTACTACTATAGAAAGCGGATTCTTTATACCTTACTTTTTACAATCTCTTAATCCAGAATTTATGGATAATAGAGGAGTTTGTAAAATTGGAGAATATAAAAAATTCTTACAAGAAGAACGCGACAATCTATTAGCTGTTCCAGAAGAATATTTAAAGAAATGTGCTGAACGTTGCTGGAATGCAGAAGAAGCATTTAATCTTGAAGGCGTTAATAAATTTAATAAAATAAACATAGCTAATTAGTTAGCTACTATAAGACTTCATAAACAAGGTCCAAGACCTGAAGTAGGAGTAATAGATTACTATTATAAAAATAGCCAACATACTCCAGAAAATATAGCAGGTTTTAAATGGATGCCTAATCCTAATGGTAAAGTAAAAATATTAGAACACCCAGTATGGTCAGATTTATATAAAGAATAGATAGAGAAATTAAGAAAGAAAGCCGAAGAAAATGATGAAGAATTTACTGTTCCTGTATATAAAGAAATGAAAGACTTGTATGTTGCAGGAATAGACGGTATTGATATTGGTGCAAATTAGACTTCTAAAGAAACTAGAGATCCTTCAGATTTCTGCATTACTATTAAGAAGAGAGCTTTTGGACTTAATGATCCTCAATATGTAGCAATATATAAAGATAGACCTGGAAATATTAGAGAAGCTTATAAAATTGCTATGTGCTTAGCTAGATATTTTAACTGTAAAATAAATATAGAAGCAACTCGTATGAGTATGGTTACTTGGGCTAGAGAAAATAAATGTTTACAATACTTTATGAAACGTCCAAGAGCTACACTAACAGATATTAAAAATGGTACTACTAAGTAGTACGGAACTCCTGCAACTAAAACTATTATTGAACAGCATACAGATTTAACAGCTGACTTTGTTGAAGATTACTGCCATACTATATGGTTTGAAGAAATGCTTGATTAGCTTACTGGTTATAATGATGAAAATAAAGGTAAGTTCGATATTATAGCATCAATGGGTATCTTAGTTATGCCCCTATATATAGTAATATATATAAGATAATTCCGCAAAATCGGTGAAGACTAAGATGATTAAATTTATTGAAGAACATTAAATAGAAAATTTAATAAATTTAATCATTATGTTAATACCGAGGTAACTTAATTAATCGTTGAGTACCGTAACGCGTAGGAGATGAGCGTTATAGAGAGCAATAATTCTCCCAAGAGTGTGGAACATCCTATAGTGGATGAAAATGTACGCTGACCCGTCTGATGATTAAATCAGAATATAGTAAGGAGGAAACTCCCGGAATTATTGAATAAAAAATCAATAAGATAACAAAAGTGATGACAGAATTAGCAGATTAGGAATTGTCTGGAAGACAACCTTCTTTAGTTGTTAAAGATGTTGAAGAGTTTCAAGATTTTGGATATTATAGAGATGAAAGGGGTTATATAAGACATGGTGTAATACCTAAGAGAGAACCTCAACTAATTAATATAAATATAGAAAAATATGATGACCCATACAGAATTGAAACAAGCGATCCTAGATTATATACGTGAATTATATGAAATGGAATATATAGGAGGTTTAGAAATAACTGACCTAGATCCAGTAGGTTATAAAATTTCTTTTAATTTTGATAAATCTGAAATGCCTTTAGTTATTATAGCAGATTTACCAGATGAAGAATTTTTACCTTTTATAAAAGAAGAATTAAGAAGTAGAAAACTTCATAGAGTTAAATATTTTGGAGCTACTAAACTTCCTCCAGAACCTATAACAGTTTGTAATGAAAGAAAAAGAACTTATTGACAAAACTAATGCTGCTATTTCTGAGTTGGTATATGACAAGTATGAGTTACAAAAAGCTTATAATTATTACAATGGTAAAAGAGACCCAGAATAGTATCGTTACTTAGAAGAAAATTTTGGAATAGGAAGTCCTACATCAGTTGAGTTTACACCTCTATTAAAAAAGCATGTAGATGCTTTAGTTGGAGAATATTTAGGAACTCCTATACTTCCAAAAATTTCTTGTAAAGACTCTGAGACTATATCTAGTATTACTAGAGAAAAATAGTTAAAAATAATTGAAGGGATAGTTAAATTTTTAAAAGATCATTTAAATAATTCTATTCTCAGATTTATAGATGGAAAAGATATAACAGATAAAGCTATTAAAGAATAGCTAGACAAATTAATTCAAGACATTGACCAATCATTTATTTCTCAATATGAAATTGCTGCACAGCACGTTGTGTATTACATAATGCAATCTAGAGAAACAGATTTAATTACTAAACTAAGATAGTTATTAACAGATTTACTTATTACTGGATATACTTTCTTTAGAGTTAAACAATCTTTAAGTGAAAATAATATTGAAATAGAAGTACTAAATCCATTAAATACTTTTATAGATAGAAATCCAGATTCTCCATATGTTAGAAATTCTTATAGAGCGGTTATTAGACAATGGTTAACTAAGAGTTAGATATTGGCTAAGTATGGCAAGGAACTATCTAAAGAAGATTTAAAACAATTAAAAGATGATTGGTATGATAGTGACGGTGCTGCTGTTTATAGAAGAGAGTTCACAGCTTCTAATACATGTACAGTAGTAAATGATGATTGGAATAATGACACAATACCTGGTTATCCAGATAATGAATATAGTACAAAACGATTCTAGCTTATCCCGGTGTATGAAGTAGAATGGATTGAAACAGATGATAACTTTATAATGTAGAGATATACTACTATAAGAATAGGAGAAAATATTTATATACTTAGAGGTCTAGATAAAAATGTTATTAGGTCAAAAGATAATCCTAGCTTCTGTGGACTTTCAGTAAATGGAGTATATTTTTTAAATAGATCTAAATAGCCTTATTCTCTAATATTAAAATGTGCTCATTTGTAGGATAGATATGACTTATTAAACTATTATAGAGACTCTTTAGTAGCTAATAGTGGTTCTGCTGGTGTTATTATGGATATGTCCCTATTGCCTAAGAACTTAGGAGTAAAATGGCCTGAAAGAGTAGAAAAATGGTTAGCATATAAGAAAGCAGGTATAATGTGGGTAGATAGTTCTCAAGAGGGCAGAAATGATAATGGTAATGCTCCATTAAATACTATCTTTAACGGATTTGATGATACTTTAAAAGCTCAAGCTATTCAAGCAATAGAGTTAGCAATCTAGGGAGTAGAACAAACTACCTCTTCAATTACTGGAGTATTTAGAGAACGTCTTAATGGTATAGAACAAAGAGATGCCGTAACTAATATTAAATAGGGAGTAGCTAACTCGTATATTGTTACTAAACCATATTTCCAACAAATGGATTTAATAACCTGTGAAATCTTACTAGATAGTTTAAATCAAGCTAAAATAACTTATAAGAAAAAAGGTTTAACTGGAACTATTATTTTGGGAGATAAATATTAGTAGATATTTACTGCACTTCCAGAGCATTTTACTTTAACTGATTATGATATTCATGTAATTTCTAGTACACAAGTAATGGAAGATATGTAGACTATAAAATCTATAATTCCAGAATTTGTAAAAAGTAATTAGATATCTCCAGATATTATATTAGAAGCTCTAACTTCTAAAAGTATGACTGATTTAAAATATAAAGTTAAAAAAGCTATGTAGGCTCAGAAAGAAGAGAATAATTAGTTATAGCAGCTATAGCAAAAACTAGAAGAAACTACATAGCAAGCTCAATAGTTATAGTAGGAATTATAGAAAGCATAGTAGAAGATACAGTAGCTTGATGAAACCAAACTTAACTTAGAATAGCATAAGATTCAGCTAGAATATTAGGTTAATTGGTTTAAAGCTCAAACTGATAGGTCTTATAGAGATAGATAGATGGATATAGAAGAAAAAAGAACTGAAGTAGAATTAGCTCAGTTAAAAGATGGGAATCCATATAATGATAAAATTAGACAATTAATCTAATGGCAGTAATAGGAACAAAATTATATAATAAAGAATATCAACAAATATATCCAGAATCAGATGCTTCAGTAATTATTTGTAATGGTTCTGGAAATAAATCTTATGTAGAAGAGGATATTAAAAAGATATATAAATAGATATCTGATCTTACTGGGGCCACTGAAACTATAAATAATATTATAGTTAAAGTACATTATTTACCTTCTAATATTTCTAATGAATCTGATATTAAATTATCTGAGAAATAGTGGTCAGATACATTTGAATTACCTAGTGAGGAGAATCCCTATGTTTGGAAAAGAACTTTATTTACATATGAAGGAGCAGAAGATGGATAGGGAACTACTATATATGAAATAGTTGCTACAGACACTTCAACTATTATTTAGACAATCTATACTAGAACAGAAGGGATTACACCAGTAATAGAATATAAACAAAAAGTAGATGAAAAAGGAAATCCTTTATATATAGACTCAGATGGAAGAGAAACTACTGAAGTAACTTCTACTAAAGCTTATGATTATAATTATTACTGGGATGGTTCAAAGGCTAATGGTATAAATAATCTTCCTCCTACTCCACCAGAATAGACTTATACTTGGACAGATTACCCTCAAGATATTAGTCTATCTTTTACATCTGTATTTATGTCTAGAAGAATTAGATAGGGAGGAAAGTGGGGACCCTTATCTACACCAGCACAATATGGTCAGTGGCCAGTAGGTACTAATTAAATTATATAATTATGGAATTTAGTGTTGATATACATACTCAAATAAATGGAGAAATAACTATAGAAGATTTCTCTAAAGAATACATGCAGTATATAGATGAAGATGTTGAGGTAGTTACTACTTTTGATTTGTTTAAATATAGTGAAAGTGCTACATTAAATAGTGTAATCAAATTAGGATTATGCGATGCAGTATTAATAGATGTATTAATTAATAATCATTCTGAAGATTTAGATTCATGTACTTTTAAAGTTACAGATGATGGTTATTATGTAATAGACCATATTGTACTACCTAATATGAAATGGTATGAAAACGCTTCTGAAGAATATAAAAACTACTATGAAACTATCTATGTAACTGATGGAGAAAAGTTATATAAAGAAGTCGAAGAAGAATTAGTAGAATGTACAGTAAAAGAAATATTAGAAAGAAATACAGAAGGGACTACTATAAAAAAATGTAAGATAGATGTTATTTTTACAGGCAATATGTAGCAATGTTATATAAACTATTGTAAGAAGATTTTTAATAACCTTCTTAATCAATGCTACAAAAAAGAAAATGACTATGATATATATGCCAGAGATTTTATATGGATGACATTAAATATAATAGATTATTTAGTTGGTTTTAAACAGTTCATGGAAGCTTAGAGAATTATAGAAATGTTCCAATCTTGCGGAGGTTTCTGTAAAAAAGTTACTGAACATAGACAAGTTAGCTGTGGATGCTCTTAAAAGAAAAGCAATAATTACTTATAAAAACCTTCTATCTAAAGTAAAGAAAGGTTATAGACCAGATTATAAGGATTTACTAAATTTAATTTGTTTTATAAGTCTCCCAGAAAAAATAGATAATTATGATTTTATAAAACAACAACTATTAAATTAGAATGATACAGTCTATCTACACTTCGGTAAATAACGCCGAATTAGTTTCGTGTGGTAAAAAAGGTACTCCTATAAAAAGTGAACCAATTCCATTACTAAGAAATAACTTTTTAAGTGAGTATAGAACTGAATTAGAAAAAGCTAAGGTAAGAAAAAATTTAGGAATTGCTGATGAAGCTAGTTTAATTTGGGGAAATATAGACGGAACTATAGAAGAATAGAAAGATTTAGTTCAATATATAGAATAGAAATGGGCATATACTTCTGATGTTTCTGAAGATATCTAGACAGTAAAAGATGCTTTAGATTATGCTCTATTTTTTATTGGATAGTATGAAGCTAATACAGAAGAAATAGAAGAACTAAATCAAAAAATAGAACAACTTAAATAGTTAATATCACAAACAGAATAGTCTCTTCAAGAAGATATAAACACTAATACTGAGAGTATTAATACTATTAATCAAAATATTGAAGAGATAAATAAATAGATAGAAGATATTAATAGTAATATAGAAAATATAGATGTAGATAAAAATATATTAAACTGGGTAAAAAATAGTTTAGAAAATTCTAAAACTATAAAATTAGTAGATGATACCACTTTAGAAGTTATTCTGTTAGAATAGGAGGACAATGCTATTAAACTTTTGCAATAGCAAGAACTTTCTGAAGGGATGGAACCTTCTGAACATCCCACTGTTCCTGGTTTATATGTTAAAGATTTAGAACCTTTAGTTACTAATAATTCATAGAATATAAAAGATATTAGTACTAAAGTAAATTAGAATACTTAGAATATTACCAATATTTAGGAAAATATATCCAGCTTATCTGTATATGAAACTGAATTGCCCAATGAAACAGAATCTTCTGTTTTGTAGGGAACTACAGTGGAATAGTTAAAAGGTAAGAATATTAATGAAATTATAGATACACTATTATTCCCAACAGTAGTTAGGGATTTAGTTTAGCCTTAGCTATATTATAGTGTTACTCAGAATATTGTAGAAGTAGGTTCCCCTAATATTAATCCAACATTAGTATTTGTTAAAAATGATGCTGGTAATGAATCTTCTCGAAAAGAAACTATATCTTATAATGAAGAAGAACTAGAGTCATTAGAAACATATTCTTCTATAGGAGACTATATTTATAAAGGAGTTGTAGAATATGAAGCTGGAGAATACTTAATAGATAATAAAGGTGAGGTTACAAAAATAAGAATTGAAGCAGGTTCTATAGAAACATCTACTAAGGTAACAGCAACATATCCTTGGTATGCAGGGAATACTAGTTAGGTACAAAAATAGGCTTTAGTTCCATTTAATTAGCAGACTTAGGTAATTGAGATTTCTTTAACGGATCAAGCAGTTATTAAACTTCCAGGAAGTAAAACTCAATTAAGTATGTTTAAAGTAAATGGAGGCCTAGGATTCTTAGATGTAGACTTAACTGGATGGGATATATCTACAGAAAATATTTCTGGATTTACTTATAAAGTTTGGACTAAAAAAGATTCTTATTCAGCAATATTACCACATCAACTTAAATTTACACTTATACAATAATGGGTTTTACATATACAGGTGATGCTGTGTTAGGAGTGTCTTTATCAGTAGAGACTCCTAAACCTCTGGATAGTAGAAGTGTAGTAAATAGTATTCAAGATTTATATACTATTCCAGAGAAATATGCATATGAAGGTATGACCGTTGCAAATAAATCTAATGGAAATCTTTATATGCTAGTAGATAAAGCTAATATAGGAGATAAAACAGGATGGAAAGCTTCCTATGAAGCCATACAAATTATTGCTTGTACTGAAGACGAATATAAGGAATGGAAAGATAATACAAGTGAAGACTTCTAGCCTATAAATCCAGAGAAATCCTTTCTTCATGAAGATACCTATTATTATATTTATGAAGATAGTCTATCTGCTGAAACAGAAGATTAGGAATATTTATCAGCAGCTTGGGGTAAACAAATAGAAGAATAGTTAAAAGCTAAAGCATTAAATACTACTGTAGTTGCTTTACAATAGAAGGTAGATGCTGATATAAAAAATCTTTCTGATAATTATACTACTACTTAGTAGTTATAGGAATAGTATTATAATAGAACAGAAATAAATGAAAAGTTTTTAACTAAAGAAGATGCTAATAATACTTATGCCACTAAGGAATCCTTAACTGAATTATCAGATTAGATAGCAGAAGAATATGTAACTAAAGAGGATTTAAGAGGAGACTCTCCAGAAACTGGTGACGATGATTTTATTTTCGTAACATAGAAAAAATATTAGGAAGATAAAGATGCCCAAGCATTAAATTTTGAAACTTAGAATTTAACTACAAAAGATACTAAAACTTCTTCCATAATTATTTAGAAAATCGAAGAAAAAGAAATATCTTAGGAAGAAGGAGAACCTATTATATAGGAAGAAGTAGTTAGCTAGAATGTAATAACTTCTGAAAATAATAAAGTTCTAATAGATAATAAATAGGTAGCTCTAAGCGAAGAAGTACCTAAGATAGTTTGTTTACCATAGAATGAATATGATGATATGGTGGAACAAGGAGAAACAGAAGATGATACTTATTATTATACATATGATAAAGAATAGGGAATAGATACTGGTTATGTTACTCCAGAATATCTAAATTAGAGTTATTATACTAAATATTAGGTAGATTAGCTTATTAAATAGGCTATTGCCGAAGTAACATCTAAAATATTTCCATTAGATATAGATTCCGAGATTTCTCAAGTATAGGAAGAAGTACTAAATATAGATTTAAAAGCTGTAAGTATAGAAGGAGAATTGTTAAAGTTTAATTATGGGAGTGATTTACGTTAATGGTGGATTTAAAAAAGCGAAATTACCAGTTGATTTAAAAGATTCCTCTGTAAATATTGGAGGAAATCAAGGATTAGATATTTCTGTGGAAGATGATGGGATTTTAGTAATTACTTCACAAAATATAGAACTAGATAAGGTAGTAGAAAATGAAATTTTAAATATTATATAAAATGGCAGCAATTAAGCAAATAAAAGTAGGTGATGTAACTTATGATATAAAAGCTAAGTAGGATATAGATGGAAATGATATAGCTACTACTTATGTTAAAAAAGACGGAGTAAAAGTTTTAAGTACAGAAGACTTTACTACTAAATTAAAAAATAAACTAGATGGAATTGCTGAAGGTGCAAATAATTATACACATCCTTCTAATTCTGGTAATAAGCATATTCCAACTGGGGGAAGTAAGGGGAAAATATTAGTCTGGAAAGCAGATGGAGAAGCTTAGTGGGGAGACGATAAAGATACCACTCCAGCTAAAGTAACTACAGACGCAGATGGCTTAATGAGTAAAGAAGATAAAGCTAAATTAGACGGTGTTGCCGCAAACGCTAATAACTATTCTCATCCTACTGGTAATGGAAATAATCACATTCCACAAGGCGGAGCTGAAGGCTAGTTTTTAGGATATTCTGCAGCAGGAACTGCAAAATGGGTAAATGCTCCTACTTTTTCTATAAGTACTGCTACTGATACAAAATTAGGCGGAATAAAAATAGGCTATACTTAGAGTAGTAAAAATTATCCTATTGTATTAGATAGTGGTGGTAAAGCTTATGTAACTGTTCCTTGGACTGATACAGTTTATACACACCCAAATACTGCTGGTAACAAGCATATTCCAACAGGAGGTAGCCCTGGATAGATATTAGCATTTGCTTCTGATGGAACAGCAAAATGGTAGAATACTTATTCAGCAGCCACTGATTCTACTTTGGGAGTAGTTAAACAAGGAACAGCTGTAAAAGATGCAACTTCTGGAGTAAGTGCAACATCAGAAAATGTAGCAACTTAGTTAAATGCTCTTTTAGCTTCTTTAAGAACAGCAGGAATTATAGCATCATAATATGATATATAGAAATGGTAAATTAATCTTACAGGTTCAAAAAAATGTTTAGGAACTTGTGGAACAAGTATAGCAACGGGTTCAGAAAGATATAGGAGCTATATATAAAGGAACTTAGTTAGTATGGTTGACCGTGTACGACGCTATCAGAAGTTGTTTTGGTAGCGGTACATGGTTACCTGATAGACCTTGGTTAAAAGATGATTTATGGAAAAATAATTAATTTGAAACAATGGCAAAATTTGAAAATTTACCAAACAAGATTGAAAATTTAGAAACAGAATGGGACCAACATTCTGGTATGGAAGTAGAAGATTTTATAACCAGAAACTTAGAAAGCTTAGATAAAGCTGACGTTAAAAGTATCTAGTTTGATTCTGCTTCTTAGAAATTAACATTGTATAACAAAGATGAAAGGGAAATAGCTTCAACTGAAGTTAGTATAGCAGAACCTATTTATAACCATTCTATTGAAATTTCTAAAGTATATATAGATGATTAGAATGTTACTAACAACAATTCTATTGTATGTAAATTAGGTTCAAAAGTAGAATTAGGTGTTTTATATAAATTTACAGCTGAAAATCCTTTAACTGGATAGATTAATTATGTATCGGGTAAATAGAATTTAAGCATTAAACTCCCTAATGGTTCCTATACTTAGCTAGAAGAGGGTATAACATCTAAAGCTGAAGAGTAGAAAATAGATATTACTAAATATATAACTAGTACTACTGTTGGTGTTATATCATTAAGAGTTACTACTAATGCTAACATTTCTTCTGATATTAAAACAGTTGAAGATTCTACAGATAAATAGATTGCAGTATTAAATCCTACTTTATAGTTTACTGGAAATAACTATATAGTTAATAGAATTTGTCCTTTTGAGATATTAAATGGAGGTTCAGGAATTAGTTATTCTATGCAGTATACTATAACTCATGATGAAGAAACTACACCAGTTAATAGAACCTCCGATTTAAGTATTCCTTTAACTAATGCTGGTATAAATATAATTAAGGCTAACTTAGTTGTTTCAGATAATGAGAGTGTTAAATTTAATACTGTAGAAGTAAGAGTAATTAATACTTATGAACAAGATTCATTTGAATCTCTCCAATGTGTAGTTAATGAGATTTCTAGTTCTATTAGTAACTGGGAATATTCTAAATTATATAGAATAACTATATATACAAAAGGGGTCGATATAGAAAGTATAAGCTTAAATAGCTTATTAACTAGTACTGCTGATGAAGGTGATGTATACTTTAATAAAGTTAAAGAAATAAATGTAAATTCTTTATAGAATTATACATATCAATAGGATATTAATTATTTCTTTGGTATTGAAGGTATATCGGGAAATATAAATGCTAACTTAGTAGTAAAAGTAAATGGAGAAGATATTATTTCTTTCGACGATGTATATTAGTTATAGATAAAAAATGATTCTTAGTTTACTTATACTTCTGGATATACTTATTCATTTGATTAGTATGATCCTGATAATTCTGATATAATCACTAAAGAAGTTTTAAATAAAATAGAAAGTCCAGACGGTTTAGTTCAAGATAATGAACTTACAGCATTCAGAGTTTCTGCTAAAAACTATTCTGAACCAGTTTTAAAGAAAAGTTTATCATCTGAATTAACTACTAATGGTTTTACTCTAGAATTAGATTTTAAATCATATAATATCAGTGATTTATCATAGCCTGTACTTAAATTAGGAAGATTTATACTATATCCGACAGAACTTAACTGGCAATTCTCAGAAGGTGATGATAGTGTAGATAAAACTGCGAGAAGTGCTTTATTCCAGGAAGATGAAAGAACTCATCTATTAATAGAAGTAGTTCCTAATTTTAAGGCAGTAAGTAGAGAAATTCCAGACGAAGTAAAGGCATTAGCTAATAAAACTATAAGTATAGTTAGAGTATTTATAAACGGAGTAATAGATAGAGAGTATAAATATGTAGACCTTTCTGATTTTAACTTAAACGGTTTTAATCTAGAAATTGCTCCTACTGGCTCTGATATAGATATATATACTTTAAGAGTATATAATAAAGCTTTAACTTTACAAGAGTTATCTGCCAACTATATTTCTACTATGTCTAATTTGGAATAGAAGAAAAACTTCTAGAAGTAGAATGATATCATTAAAGTAGACTCTAACGGTGATTCATATATTTCATATAACTTAGTTAAGGAACAGTATAATACTTTAGTATATGTATTACCAAAAAATGTAAAATATCCTCATTAGTTTAATACTATTAAAAGCGATAAATATAAAAACTGTACTCTATTTGTAGATTATGTAAATAATAAATCTAATCCTATGTTAGATATTTCTGAACAAGAAATAAATAAATGTTCTGGAAGATTTACAGATTGTGAAATAAAAGGATAGGGTACTTCTGCAATGAAGTATTATTGGTATAATATTCAAACAAAGAGTAAGAAGTTTACTTCAAAAGCTTGTTATGATGAAAATCTTTAGGAATATGTAGAACCTGATAGTCCAGATGATCCTAATAAATTATATAATCATAAAGGATATTATTTACCTAACAATCCTGCTATAAGTATTACTAAGTTGGTAGGTAAAACTAATTATGCTTCATCAATGTAGTCACATAAGTTAGGTTCTACTATGGCTTTCCATGATTTGTGGGATACTTGTGTTGATAAATCAGATTTTAATGAATTAGAATTAAAAGGAAGAAGAGCAGTATTAGAATTTCCATTTATAGCTTTCTATATAGAAACAGAATTGGATGATGTATCTAATTTTACTCCAAAAGATATAAGTAGTACTCCTGATGAAAACATTAAATTTGCATCATTCTAGACTTGGGGTTCTGCTAAAGGGGATGATGAAACTTATGGATATGATGAGGAAGAAACTCCTGGATATTTATTACTAGAAGGGGCAGAAAATAATGGTAAGTTGTGTAACTTCTTAGTTCCTTGGATGCCTAATAATATAGTATTAGATGGAGAGACTTATAAGACTATAGGATATGGAGAAGGAGGAGCTAAAACTTATTTTGATAGCTTTGACGTAGATTATGGGTTAGCAGAAGACAGTGAAACTGAACTATCTGAAACTGCAAAAGTAACTATGAAGAAATTTATAGAAGCTTATAATTTTGCTTATATGCACACTATAAATTTATAGCCCTATAAAGAAACTTATTCATTAAACGACCCAAGAAATTCAGGAGTCTTAGATATAACTCAAAAATATTACATTACTAATTCTAGATATTAGGATTCCACATACTTCCCTGGAGCTTAGTGGGATGTATTTAGATACGACCAAAGTTCTGAATTATGGGTTCCTGCTGGTTTACCAAAATTAGATGAACATGGAAACTAGTTAGCCCATTCCACTATAGTAGATGCTTATAGTAATCCTGTATATGACTATGAAGTATTTAATTTAAAAACTTGGTATAAAGAAAATGGAGGAGTTGGAAGTGATAGTATAACCAACTTTACTAATCTTTTAATTTCTGACTTTAAAGAAAAATTTGGAACATATTTCCATGTAGAAGATATACTATATCACCAAGCATTTATTAAATTATTTGCTGGAACTGATAACAGAGCCAAAAATACTTATTTTAAATTAGTAAATGAAAGTTCTAAAATATGTCTGCTATAGGATGATATGGATACTTTGTTAGCCACTGATAATAGAGGATTGTAGAAAAAACCATATTTCTTAATTGAACCATCTGGAGAAACTGAAGCAGAATATAAGAATATGTGGGGAGGATCTAGTGCATTTTTTGAATTAGTAGATATCGCATACAAGAGTGAAATAACTACTATGCTTAAATCTATACTAGAATAGTTTGGAATTAACTAGGAACCTAGTATTCACGATTGGATGACTAAATATTTCTATTTTGTTTAGGAATATTATTCAGCTCAAGCATATAATTATACTGCCAGATTAGCTTATGAATCTGCTTAGATATTCTTTGATAATTAGGGTTCAGTTGGTATTACATGGTAGAATAATGGACAAGACCCAATTTCACAAGCTCATGGAAGCTGTTTGCAAAGCGAAAAAGAGTTTACGAAGAAACGTCTTATAATGTTCCTTAGTCAGGTTTAGGTATCTAATATCTTTGGTAGAGAAGGTATGGGTATTAATATAAAAACTAGTGAAGATTCTAATTATTCTGGAACATATACTATGAATATTACTCCTTATTAGTATCTATATTTAGGATATAATGTAGGAAGTAATGTAAACTTATATAGTCCAGATAGATAGAAAGAAGGTGTTGTAAAAACCGTAACTATAAAAATAGATAATACAACTCCTTTGTATTCTATATTAGGTGCTAGATATATTAAAGATTTAAAAGGATTTGAAAAAATCCATTGGAATATGGGTACTTATAATCTATCAGCAAAGAGATTACTAGAGATGTCTGCCAAGGGAACGACAAGCTTTATGCCTCCTACTTTAGCATTAGATACTCCAGTGTTAAAGAAACTAGATTTAACAGGAGTAAGTTCATTAACTACTATTGATTTAGGTTCTGATAAAACTCCGAAATTGGAGGAAGTATATTTAACTGGAACAAATATTGCTACTGTTACTTTACCACAAGGTTCTAGACTCAATACAGTACATTTCTCTAAAGCATTAACTAGTTTATCTATTATTAATAATGCGGGACTAGAAAATGTATAGTTTGAAGGTTTAGAAAATTTAGTAGATGTAACAATAAATTGTTCTAAATGTGGAAACTTTAATGTATCTGATTTCTGTGAAAAGCTCATTAATGTAAATACATTAGAATCTATTACATTATATAATACAAACCTATATATTACTGAAAATGCTTTAAGAAGAATGATTCTGACTAATAACTGTAATTTAACAGGGGATATATATATTGTAACTGAAGCTGGAGGAAAAGATTTAAAAGCAATTAGCTTTGAAACTAAATAGCTTTTAGTTAATACCTTTGGTAATATAGAAAGTCCTGATTCTAAAATCAGAATACATTTTAAGAGTGAATAGATTCTTGATTTTTCATGTGCAACAGAAGTTTCTGTATATTATCAAACTGGGGAATCTGGAACTATTGTTAGATAGAATATGTTTGAGATAACAGTATCTAATGGTAATGATGTAGAAATAAAGTCTGGTTCTAATCCTTATAATCCTAAAGTAGATGGTTATTTAGATATTACCTATAGTATGTCTGGAGTTACTTCTGATGTTGCTACTATAGATTAGACAGGTGCTATTACATTGAAGAAAGAATCTTCTAGTACTGCAACAGTAACTATTAGTATGAAAGTAGCTAATTCTTCTCAAAGAATTAATAAAACTTGTAAAGTAAGTTTTGAATGGAAAGCTCCAGAATTAGGAGACTTTGCTTATGCAGATGGTACTTTTACAAGTTCATATGATGCAACTAAAACTATGATAGGGTTAGTCTATGCTAAAGATGTAGCTGATGAAACATCTGGAACAGTTTATATTATAGGAAAAGAATATGCCCATGAAAATCCTTAGTATTTAGGATACACAGCAGATGGTCAAGAAGGTTCTTAGTATGATATTCTTAAAAAATTATATTAGGTAGGTAAATATCTAGAAAGTGTATCAGTGAACAATTATGAAACAGTACCAGGATTAACTACTCCATCACCATTAATAGATAATATTAATGTAAGTACTTATACAGTTTCTACTAATGCTTCATTCAATGGAGATAAGGAAACTAAATCATATATAGATCATGTTAATAAAACTATACTGCCTAAACTCCATACTAATAGATAGTGCCAACCTTATATAAGTAGAATATTCTAGTAGGATACTTGGAGTTATTATATAGAATCTAAAGAAAAATTATATAGCTTAATTGAAGTTGTATAGACAATATGGGCTAATCTATCCGGGTCTGATTTAATGAGTTGTATATTATTTCCTTATTTCTACGAAATAAACTTATACGAACCTGAAGTCAAAAGTACAGAGGCATTAAATGATTAGTATAAAAAAGGAAATTGGTATGCTCCTTCAGTAAATGAATTTTCAAGAATAATCTATTATAGAGGTTATAGTGTTTCTGGAAGTAATTTTAATATAGGAGATATTGTAAGACAACCTATTAGTACTAGTATATCTAAAGGTAGCACTACTTTAACTACTCCCATTTTCTCTATGGCTTATTCTAGAGCTAATAATAATTTCCCGTCTGTTTGGTCTAGTATAGTAGGGTCTGGAGATAGTTCTGGAGCTAATAATATTACTACTTCTGTAAATACTTCTGCCACAGATAATTACTCATACTAGAGAATTTCTGAATGGGTCAGTTCTTCTTATACATATAAAAATATGTGGGTATATGGAAAATATGAAGATGATTAGAATTACTAGAATACTACAGAATATAGAAATGCTTGGAGATTAACTAAACATTATGGTGTTCCATTTGTTAAATTTAATTATTCAAAACATGACCGATGATTTTATAAAATTTAATTATAAGGATCGCTCTTATATAATTTATAAGGGCGAGTCCTTAAAAACTCTACTTTAGAACCAAGAATTACTATCACTTCCTTTAAATATATGGAAAGAAATATTTGAAAAGAAAGATGGAATTTGTTATTATGGTTTAATGTATAAAGTTTTATAGGAAAAGATTAAGTACTATGATACATCTTTAGACGTCAATAGTTTTTATTATAATGATAAATAGTATTGGTATGATAAAGATACTAGAGTTGGATTATAGAATTTAGCTAATTGTAGCTCTGAAAATATAACTTTAATTCTAGATGATAATCTATTAGAATTAAATTTAGATAAAGCAAAATAGTTTTTGTCTTAGTTAGAGGTATATGCTGGTAAATGTTACATAAATACTGCAAAGCATTTAAAATCCATAAAAGATTTAAAAACTATTGAAGATTTAATAAATTATGATTATACTTCTGGGTATCCAAGTAAGATAATATTAGAAATAGAATGAATTAGTCTATACTATAGAGTGCAATAATAGGAGAACTTCCTGTAGAAAATAAAGATCTATAGGAAACTCCTATATCTATTAATATAGTAATTCCGCAGAAAGAAATAAAAGAAAAACCAAAATTAGAAATAATAGAATTAGAGAAACCTAAAAAATAGGGAAATTAGTATACTATAATAACTATACCTAAAAAAGAAGGAACCAATATTGTTTAGAAGCCTGAATTAAATAAAGTAGTAATAGATTCTAAGAATTGTGATTCTATTATAGAAGATGTTGATACTGGATTTGGACCTGAGTAGATAATAAGTATTCCAGATTGTCCAAAGAAAAAACATTATACTCATCTATATAAAGAGAATTATTTAGGAGAATTTAAAGAGGAATCAGAGAAAGCCTTAGCTAGATATAATTTAGGTGTATATAGTAAAACGGAAATAGATAATATTGTTTCTAAAATTATTTAGGAGAATAATAATTTTGTAACTAAATCTGAGGTATAGGGAATGCTATAGGAATTAGATTTTGTAGACTCTGTTTTAAAATCTTACGTAGATTATCAAATACCTGACAATTTATTTAAATTATGAGTACACAAATTAAAAGACTTTATTAGTCAAGTACAGAATTTGTTCCTATAACTTTAGCTGAAGCTGTAGTTGTTAATACTTCTAATATAGTAGGATTATCTTCTTTAGGAATTACTACTTTAGATAAAGTTTTAAGAGTTACAATGGGAGTTGTTGGAACCAACTCTGCTGACATAGATAAATTAGAAACTACTGTTGAATAGATAAATTCTGAACTTAAGAATAAGTAGGATAAATTAACTGCTGGAGCAGGTATTACAATTACACCTGAAGGAGTAATCAGTGCTACTAATAGTGTAGAATTATACAAAATAGTTAAATCATTACCGCAACCTCCTTCTAAGGAACATGAAAATTCTATATATTTAGTTCCTAATAGTAGTGGCATTTCTGGAAATGCTTTTACTGAATATATATGTATATATGAAGATAATTTAAAAAGCTATGTTTGGGAAGAAATTGGAAAAATATAGACCGATGTAGATTTATCTGGATATGTAACAAAGAGTGAATTTAATTCTACTATATAGAATATAAACACATAGCTATCTCAGACAATATCTGCAAGAAATGTAACTACCTCTACAGGAACTACCGTAGTAGTTAATTATAATATTCCTAATAATTTATATGATTCGGCAGTATCTACAGATTAGGAAGATTTAATAATTGGAAATTAATTATGGAATATTCAATTAAATAGTTATCTTAGAATAGCTAGATATTTTTTCCACAAACTTCTGCTGAAGCAGTAGTAGTAAAAGATAATGAAGAGATTACTACATTAGACAAATTTTTATAGAAAAAAATAGAAAATGTAGTAGCCCCAGCTGGTTCTGGGTTATAGTCTTACAAACAAAATTAGAATGTTATAATAACACATTCAAATTCTATAGAACCTAATTCAAATCCTTCTTCTACTCTTATTAAATATGACAATAGAGGACATATTATAGAAGTATCCCCATTTGGAAAGCTTTAGATTAAAGTTAATTAGAATTAGTATATAGAATATAATGGACAAATTAGTTAGGAACTTTTAATGGGGGATGATTTTGGAATAGATTTAAATAATAATATTGTATTAAAATGGACTAATATTTATTAATATGGCAATATTAAATTTTGCGAATACATATGAAGAAGTTTCTGGAAAATTACAAATACCAGAAGCTGATTCTGGAGAATACGTAAAGTTGTTTTTTACTAAAGATGGTCATATTATATCTCATGGAGTAGATTATACTCCAATATTTTCAACAGGAAATAAAGGTCTAGTACCTGGATCTAATGGAAAATAGACTGAGTTTATAAGAGGTAATGGATAGTGGTTAGAAATAACTACATCAGATTTACCCATAGCAACTAGTATATAGGATGCCATTTCTTAGAATAAAACAACTACTACAATACTAAACACTCAATAGATTATTGAATATATAGGTAATAGTATAGCAGCTAATGACGCAATGAGATATAAAGGTACTATTACTTATGAAGATGGAAATTATTATACTCATACTACAGATGGAGTTAGAAATGAGGGATTTCCTTCTAAATGTTAGATTGGAGATACTTATAGGGTTACATCTACTGCTACTTATGCTGAACAAAAATGTGAAGCTGGAGATTTAATAACTTGTATTAAAAATGGTAGTGAAGGCTCTTTAAATACATCTGAATATTGGACTGCTATTTAGACTAATATTAATGGATAGGTCAAACATACCGTCAATGGGACTGCTATATATACTTATAGTAATAGTTCTAATGTATTTAATATTTATGCTCCTACTACTGGCGGAACTCAAAATTAGGTATTAATAAGTAATGGTTCTTCTGCTCCAACTTGGACTAATTAGAGTAATATTGTGGCAGGAAATTTAACAGACGCGGCTAAAAAAGCTTTATTAACCTCTGTAACTTTATCACAAACTGGAGTAGTGTCTGTAACAGTAGGAGGTACTACAAAGTCATCTTTAGCAGCTTCTGGAACTTGGGGAATTAATATTACAGGTCAAGCCAATAGAGTAGCTAATAATTTATCTGCTGGAGTTGGGTTATACATGGGTCCCAAAGACGAAACTTATAATGGTAGTGTTGCTAGAAGTATATCTTTGAAACCTGCTACACATAGTAGTCTAGGTGGCGTTATAGTAGATAAAGATAACGAAGATAAGACAATTTCTGTAGACTCGACAGGCAATATATTTTTAACTAAATCAAACATTATAAATGCATTAGGTTATACCCCTGGAAATTAGTCGCAGATTGCTTCATATGCTACTATAATAGGATCTTTACCTACTTCGACTTCTAATGTAGAAACTAATACAGTGAATCCTTATATTAATTTAATATAGGCTCTGGGAGATACTAAAACTGTAACAGGTACATATAGAATAATAGGAAATGGAAATATAATAGTATCTGGTAAGGATTCTATTAATATAAGTTTAAACAAAGCAGATTCTTCTAATTATGGGGGTATTAAAATAGGATACACCACATCCGATAAAAATTATGCAGTATAGCTTTCAGATACAGGACAGGCTTATGTAAATGTACCTTGGATTAATACTACATATGGTTTAGCTACAGCTACTTCAGATGGTTTAGTTCCAAAGTTTGACGCAGTTGGAACTGGAGCATTAGCGGCAGGTTCTTGGGTGTTAGCTAAACTGGCTAATGGAACATATGATTGGTTTGCTCTACCTTCATAGGCTTTTACTGATACTAATACTTGGAGACCTATTTAGGTAAAAGGAACTTAGTTATTAAGTAATTCTACTAGTAGTGGAGTATTAAATTTTCAATAGGGTGGACATACAGTAGTAACTGGAAGTGGTAATAATATTACTATTTCATCTAGTTGGAGAAACATTACTATTGGAGGTAGTTCTATAGGAGATAAAACTCTAAACTTTATGCCTACTGGAGATATTTATGTAAAGGCAGATACTAATGAAGATGATATACAAGATATAAGTTTTGGTTTAAGTTGGTATAATATAAGTACAAAAAAATACGAAACTGCGTAATCTATGAAAATAGCATACAATCCTATTACAGCTGGAGTTTTAACTAATGCTCCAGCTAATAATGATATAACTTTTGATCTTAGAGGATTAAATATATTTGTTAGGGGTGTAAAATTTAAAGGGACAGATACTACCTATTCAGTTTTTAAAAAGCATACTTCTTCTTCTGGAGGAGGATATAATGGATTGGTGCCTGTCCCTTCATATACTTCTACAAATACAAGATTTTTAAGAGAAGACGGAACATGGCAAGTTCCGTCTAATCAATATACTTATAGTTCATTAACTAATCAAGATTTAGATACATTAAAAACAGAAGGTAAATGGTATTATCTAGATGGAAGTAATAAAGTAACTAATGGTCCAAGTGATATAAGTAAAGGAGGAGAACTTTATGTAGGTAGGAATGCTTCTGGATATAGATATCAAAAAGTAATTTTATATAATGGATTAATATGGTTCAGAATATGGGATAATAGCTCATGGTCTGATTGGAAAAGATGGTATACAGATGCTAATACAGACAGCAAAGTTCTACAATCTAATACCACTACTACTAATTATAGACCTATTATATTAGGATATAATAATAATGCTGACCATAATGATATTTCTACTTCTGTTACTTAGTAGGTTTATACCACTACAAGTATTTATGCACAGCCAAGTACAGGAAGTTTATGGGCAACTAAATTATATTCTGGAGGAAAGCCAGTATTAACAAATCATTAGTCACTATCTAACTATGTTACTTTAAATACAGCATAGACTATCACTGGTTAGAAAACATTTACTAGTCAAATAAATAGTTCTCTTAATACAACCACTTACCTAGAAGGAAATAAGGGTAAAGCAATAATAAACTCTACTGCTGGAGCTGGACAATATGTAATGTTGTTTAAAGGTAACTCTACTAATGGATATTTTACTCATGGTGTGCATTAGAGCAAATATCTGTTACAATATACAGCTAAGTCTACAGTAAATGCAGGTACTAATGCTGTAACTAAATCAGTTACACTATTAGATGAATCTGGAAATAGTTAGTTTTCAGGAAATGTAACTGCCCCAAAATTTATTGGACCTTTATAGGGAAATGCGGATAGTGCTACTAAATTAACTACAAGTGCTGGTTCTGCAACTCGACCTATATATTTTGCAGACGGGAAACCAGTAGCTGGTACTTATACATTTGGTAATGCGAGTGGTAATGCTGCAATCAATAATGGAACAGTAAATTCTAATTTAAATGCGGACTTATTAGATGGATTACATTCATCATCATTTTTAAGATTACAGCCTATTAGTGGGTCTACTGATGTTAATACTTTTAAAGATACTAGACTTTATTATACTGCTACTGATGCAGCTAGTTAGGAATTAGTTAATCCTCCATTTACTCATACTTTTTCTATGCTCTAGGTTACAAATCTTATTAATGAAGATACTGATTGGAGAAGGTCTATAATAGCCTTTGACACTTACGGAGATATGAAAATCTTTAATGATAGAGGAACGTCTGGTGATAAGGGTGTTTGGTATACTGTATTAACATCTGGAAATTATGGTAGTATAGCAGATTCTAGATATGTAACATCACTTGGTACAAGTGGAAATTATTTAACATGGACTAAAAATGGTACTGCTAATAATATTACTATTCCTTACGCAACTTCAGCTAGTAAATGGACTACAGCAAGAACAATCACATTAGGTTCTTATTTGTCAGGCTCAGTAAGTTTAGATGGTTCAGCAAATGTAACTTTGAATGCAAATGTTATTGGTTTAACTTCTCAAGGTAGAAAAACAGCTATATCAGGAACATCACATCCTCTTAGTGGCGTTAGGTTATATGAAGTGTATAGTAACGGTTATCCAACTCTTTATGGTAATTTATTAAGCGTAAGAGGAGGAGGAAGCGGTGAACTTTTGCTTTCATAGAAAAATAAAAATAGAATTTTTTATAGAAGTAAGTCTGATGTTTTAGCAGAATCATGGACATCTTGGTCTACTGTAGCCTTTCTAACCGACAATGTAGCATCTGCTACAAAACTTCAAACTGCAAGGTCATTATGGGGAAATAGTTTTGATGGAACTAATAATGTTAATGGACAGATATCATTAGAACGTAACGGAATCTATTGGAAAGAAACTAATTTTGGAGATCAATTTAAAATTATACCCGATTTTTCTAATACAGACGATAATAATAAATTACTTATCCAAAGTGCTGTCGGAGATACTGGAACTACACCTACACTAACTACAAAAGTTGTCATAACAGGAAAATCTGGTAATGTTGGAATAGGGACAACTACTCCTTCATAGAAATTACACATAGTTGGTAACGTACTATCCAACGGATTTATTAAGTCTGGGTCATCAGATAGCTATGTTTTACTAGGTGGCGGGGGTCATGCTACATTATCAGAACTTGGAAGAAGTCATACACATACTATATTCAGAAATAATCTAATGATTAAAGGTACAAATGGTATATCTGATTCAGCTTCTATCCATTTAGCTCTTGGGGATAGTGATACTGGATTTAAATGGATTTCTGATGGTGTATGCAAAATGTATGCAAATAATATTGCTATTGGTCAATGGAATAGTGGTGGAATGAATTGGTTAAAACAACCAACAGTTAATGGTCAGAAGATATGGCATGCTGGAAATGATGGAAGTGGAAGTGGATTAGACGCCGATTTATTAGACGGTTATCATTTTACTTCATTTCCTTTAAAAATAGGCGGTTCATTATACGCAATTAGTACCCATCCTAGTATAAAATTATTTAAATTTACTAGAACTAATGAAAAAGGATGGATATCTCTGTCCGTATATGATTCTAATAATGGAGCTACTGGAGTTGCTGCTAAGTATATGCTTAGATGGTCATATACTACAAATGAAACAAAGAGTATAACCCTAAAATGTATATATTATACAAGTTATGATGTTTCTACAAAATTAACAGCTGTTAGAATTTCTGGAGGAACTTACGAAATATATTATACTCCAAATGATTATGGTTCAGAAGTTTAGTATGTTTTAGAAGGATATAGTACCACATGTACTATAGATAGTTACGCCGCTTCAGTTTCTGCTACACCTACTGCAACTTATACTTCTAGTTTATCAACACTAGGAGCAATAGTTACCCAAGCTAATAAATTAACAACTGCTAGACAAATAAATGGGACTAACTTTGACGGAACTGCTAATATTACTACTTCTTACTGGGGTACTGCTAGAACACTTACAATAGGTAATTCAGCTAAATCTGTTAATGGTTCTGGTAATGTTTCCTGGTCACTTTCAGAAATTGGAGCTGCTGCTGCCAGTCATAATCATGATTCAGTGTATATAAAGAAATCTGGAGATACTATGTATGGAGCTTTAAATTTTGCTAATGCTACATGGAATAAGGTAGGTGATGATGTTGCTATAGGTGACTTTAATGGTGCTGGATTACTAGGATTAAAAGCCTTAAATGATTCTATTCCAGGTATTAGATTCTTTAATGATTCTGGAACAGCTATAGGAACTTTAACCTCAAATACAGGAACTTTACAATGGAATGGTAGTACTATATGGCATTCAAGTAATGATGGAAATTTTTTCAAAAACAGAGATGGTTTTCATAATACTACTTTAGATACTTTCTCATCAAGAAATAGTGGTACCTATATTGTTTACCAAATGGATTATAGTGGATTATTATCTGTATTTAAAAGTGAAAGTGGAAGTGGTTCAGTCTCTGCTATAGAATTACTTGCCCCTCATTATGATATATCACACGGATTACGTTATAGATTAGCTATAGATAATACTAGATATACAAAATGGAGAGATTTTGTTTTCTCTGATGAGCTAGAGCCGTTAAAAAATGGTTCAAATCATTAGCCAATAGTATTAGTAACAGGATATTTCTTTAGAGCAAGTACTTCTAGTTCATTATGGCACTTTTCTGGATATAAACATAGTTAGATAGGAATTCCATCTTTTTATATAAATGGAGGTGTAATGAGGTTGACCTTTTCTAATACAGGTACTATAATATTTAGTTCTGCATATGCCTAGGGAAGAAGAAATTTTTCTGGAAGAGATACTATAAAGACACAGGCCTATGATGGAAGTAATGGGGATTACGAGTGGAGATCAGAAGGAGCTTATTGGTTTAATTCCTATGTATCAAATTTTGGAACTACTTCTTATTTATATATAAGAGCATATAGAAATGCAAATAATGATAATGATTCATGGTTTACTGGAAAAAGATGTTGGTATAATGAAGAAGATGCTATTGAATCAGTGTCTTTTTCTATATTTGGCTATATTTAGCATTAATTAATATTTTTTAACATATTATATTAATATAATTGTATATTAAATAAGAAATGCTTATGACTTTAAATGATTTATTGACAAAACAGAATGTTATTACAAAATTAATTCTTAATAATGATAATAAAGAATTATCTAAAGAATTAAAAGTAAAAATTATGCGCATTAGAATGTCTTATAATAAGACTAAAAAACAATTCGATGAAGATGCGCAAGAGTTTACTAATCAGATTGTTTCGGATGAACTTAAAGAGTTATCTGAAAAAACTAATAGAGATTCAGAAGAAGAGTTGAGATTTAAAGAACTAAATAATAAAGCTAATTCAGAGTATCAAGAATACTTAATTCAAAAGGGTCTTGAAAAAATAGAATTACCAATAGAGGATTCTTTTACATTAGATGAATATTCTGATATTTTAGATGTAAATTCCGCTAATGATGTAGAAATTAATGGGAATAAAATTAAAGCTGCTGATTTAATGGAGATATTTTTTGATTTATTTGTTAAAGAATAAATATGATTAGTATTACTAAACAAAATGAGACTTATAATATCTCAGAAACAGCTGAAAATGGCTGGGTAATGAATGGTACTGCTAGCTATAATACTGACGGAACTTGCAATGTTAGTTTTACTGTAAACAAATCAGGAGGATTAACTGAAGATGTTGGTAATTGTAGTTATTACAAACCTATAGATGGTATGGTTTCTGTAAATTATAATGTAGCAGAAACTAATAGAGATGAATTTGTAACTTATGTAGATACTGTAATTGATGCAGTTCTAGCTAAATTCGCAGAATAACATGAAAAGTTGTAAGAAAGCTAAATGTGGCGGAAAAGCCAAGAAATCTAAGAAATCAAAGTGATATTATGGGAAGAGCTAAAATGAATAGCCCTAGAGCAGGGATAAAAAATGGAGGAAAAGTTAAACGCAGAAAGTCAAAATCTAAATAAGAGACTTTATAAATTATTAATCTTAGTATTAAAGTATACTCCTATTACATTAGCCATAGATAACATTATATACACTATATTAGCATATTATGAATATAATTGCTATTTCTTGAGTTATTTAGGTGGAGTATCTATATTATTTCTAATAATATTGTATATAATAGCTTATGTATTTAGATTCTGCTATTTGTATCGCATTCCTTTATACTACATTACTATAACCAGTGCTGTAGCATTATATGATGAATATATTAGAATACCTTTATCAGATTTACAAATGGTAAGAATGTATTCCATAATATTTGGATTAAGTGTTGTGTATTTTATTTATTGTAAATTTAAAAAGAAATACTGAAACCTATAATAAGAAGTTTACTTTAGAAATTTATAGATGATTTAGATGCTGGTAATTCTAACATTGATGAAGATTAGGAAATTAAAATAATTTCTGTATTATCAAATATTGCTAATCCAGATTAGAAAACGAGTAAAATTCAAGCTTGTGATTATCTTGGAGTTAGTAGAGCTACTTTTGATAATTATGTTAGAGATGGTTTTATACCAAAAGGTACTAAACAAGAAGGTTTTAAGGAAAAATCGTGGTAGAAAACAGATTTAGATGTTTATCTAATGAATAAAAAATGACTCAGTAATGAGTTTGAAATCGGAAGTTTTAAATAGTAATTGTTATAGAAATATAATGATTCTATTTAGGATTTCCGATTTTATTTTTAGTAATGTCCAATTTCACTCTTGATAATGTATATACTAGTGTAGTTCTAGAACTAAGATAACATTATTATTAATTTTAAATTTTATTTATTATGAGTGAAACAAAGACTTACATTGTACCAGACAATTGTTGCATGAACGGAGGAAATAATCCACTTACTACTATGGCTTTAATGAATAATGGTGGATTTGGTGGAACTTGGAATAACCCATTTATGTATTTTATCTGGATTTACATGATGAGATGGTTAAACGGAGGTGAATTTGGAATGAATTAGGATGTTCAAAGACAGCTTCAAACTATTCAAGAATAGATGTAGGATAACCAGAATTCTAATTTAATTATGCAGGGTATCAATGGTAATACAGATGCTATTAGATCTGTTGCTGAAAAAATGGGTTGTGACTTCAACGTATTGAATTAGGCAGTTTGTGGAGTTCAGTCAAGTATTCAGTAGTTAGGAGGACAATTAGGATTCTCTTCTGAAAGAATAATTAATGCAGTAAATTCTGGAGATTGTAATGTCATACAGGCTTTGAAGGATTGCTGCTGCAATACTCAGAAAGCTATTTTAGAATAGGGTTATCAAAGTCAATTAGCAAATGAAAGACAGACTTATCAACTTACTAACAGCATTAATTCATTAGGAAACACTGTAGAAAGAGGATTCTGTGATTCAGCATATGCTACTCAGTCTCAAACTTGTTCTCTTTAGAATACTATTAAAGACGTAGGTACTTCTAATACGAACTAGATTATAGCTAAACTTGATGCTATGCAAAATCAAGCTCTATTAGACAAAATTGATACTTTACGTGAAAAGAATAGTGAATAGGCTGTCATTATCAACAATGCTCAGTAGACTGCTGCATTTAGCCAAATGATCGGACAAGCAACTGGTCCTATTGCTGCTGCTGTTAATGCATTACAGAGTGATGTAAACGGAATTAAATGTAAACTTCCTGAAACAGTAACACTTCCTTATAGTTGTGCTACAGCTATACCTACACAAACATATTATAATAGTTTGGCACTTGGTACTTGGAATGGTTGTGGATGTAATAGCTCTCTTTGGGGTTGAGAAAGGAGGTAACTATGATATTACCTACTTATATTAATGTAAATAGAGGTGGAATTCCTGCTATCAGTAGTGTATCAGTAACAGTTACATCTACTGCTGTTTAGTATGATTTTAATAATCATCCTAATATAGGAAGCCCATTTAGAGGATTGCTAATAGTTAGATTAAATTAGGCAATACCTTCTGGAACTACTGGAACTCTTCCAGTAATGTTTACTTCTGGAGGTGGTAGTCCTAAAAATTTAACAGGATATAATGGAGCAGATATTACAGTATCTAACATACCTGGGACAGGAATATATCTATGTTGGTATGAAAGTTCTACTGATACTTTATAGTTATTAACTGGAATAGTATAATGGCATTTTAGAATTTAAGAAATAGTAATTAGCTATTTATATTGCATAAAGATTCTGTACCTACTTTGGAATTAGGAAAAGTTATTAACATATCTGTTCCAGTTCCTAAGTATGGGAACACAGGAATATATAATCAAGAAATGGTAGTAGATATTACGGCTGATATAAACGGCACATCTGCTAATTTCCAAAAACTTCCCGCTACTGGAGAAATAGCTGATTTTGGAAATAATATGGTAGTTTCTTGTAGTAAAGAAGCAATGAATAGCGAAGTTTCTTCTATGAAATAGAGAAGTGCTGATATTATAAATAGTATAGAACATCATTAGAATATTATAAAAGGATGTGATGAAATACTTAAAGTACTTAATCCTGAGATTATAGAGAAACAGAGACAAGAAGAAGAGAATAAAGCTTTAAGAGAAGAAATAAATTCACTTAAAGTAATGTTTAAAGAATTTATGGAAAAATTATCTTAAGAATATGGCAACAATAGTAGAAATCGAACATTCAAAAATGGAGTGTCTATCAGAATATCTAGAAAAAATGCTTAAATATGGTGGAAAAGCTATGGCATGCTTAGAACGCCTCAAAGAAGAATATGAAAAAGAAGAAGAAGAGGAAGAAGGGTATGAACGTAAAAGACCTAGAAAGAAAAGAAGCATGAAAGATTATGACGAAGACGAATATTTAAGATATTATTAATATGAGAACTGCTTTAGACGTATATGATAGTATGCCAAAATATATGAAGAAATATCTTCAGAATTATGGATGGCATTTTAACAAATCTCTTTGTGAGTATGCAGTATCTTTAATGAAGAAAGGTGGAAAAGCTTTAGAGCCTTTATCAAAAGAATTCATAGATAAGACTTTATCTACATATAATGTTCAACTAACTAATAATGTTGGATATGACTATATATTTGTGGCTAATATGTGTAAAGCAGATTACTATGGAAGTAGTATAACAGACGAGAAGCATTTTGCCTTATATGTCAAAGATACTATAGATGATGAAGATGCTGGAGATGGAACAACCATGAGAAGATGGTATGCTACCATGATAGCTAACGGAATTATGGTAGATTGGGAATTATTTATATAATACGAAAAAGTATTTGATACATTTTCTATTATAGATTCTATTTAAATTTAGGAGGACTTTTTTAATTATGATAAAAAGTTCTCCTATTTTTTTTGTATTTATATAAAAAATATATACTTCTTAGATAGTTATTAATTAAATTTGAGTGTTATGAAATATTTTACTATTGATGAATTAACTAAGAGCGATACGGCTCAATCTAAAGGAATTAAGAATATTCCTTCAAAACAAGAAGAATAGAATTTAATCTCATTAATTGAGAATATATTAGATCCACTTAGAGAAGCTTATGGAAAACCAATTATTGTTACAAGTGGTTTTAGATGTAAAGAATTAAATAAAGCAGTAGGAGGAGCAAATACTTCTCAGCATTTAACAGGCGAAGCTGCTGATATTAGAAGTGTTGAAGATACTGTATAGGAAAATAAAAAATTATTTGATTTGATACAATCATTAAAATTACCATTTGATTAGTTAATAGATGAATATAATCTTAATTGGGTTCATGTAAGTTATTCAAATAGAAATAGACGACAAGTTTTAAAAATAAAATAACATGGCTGAAGGTAAAACCAATATGTTCGGTAAAACCTATAATACTATTGGTTCTACCGACTCTAATCTTGTTTTAAAAACAAAGGGAGATTTAAAAGTTTAGTGGGGTGGCAAGTTTATTGATATTATAAAGAATGGTA